>OJFB01000003.1_pt1 | contig 100782 bp, 108 predicted proteins | sample 1593811 | NCBI WGS metagenome assembly OJFB01 (sample SAMN05416736, study PRJEB24817) | seawater metagenome | isolation source: Sea water | place: Canada:Atlantic | collected 2013-07
TATAAGAGACAGACAAAGATCATGACGACCATGATGATCATGATGACGACAAAGATCATGACGACCACGATGATCATGATGACCACGATGACCATGGAAGTCACGACCCTCATGCATGGTTATCACCAGAGAATGCAAAATTATGGTTGAATATCATCGCATCTAAATTGTCTGTTTCAGATCCAGAAAATGCAGCTACTTACTTTATGAATGCGGCTGCTGGGCAGGCAGAAATTGAGGAAATGATTGCTGAAGTTAGTGCTACATTGAAACCAGTTCAAGGCGGTAAATTTGTTGTGTTCCACGATGCGTACCAATATTTTGAAAATGATTTTGATTTCTATGCATCAGGAGCAATTTCTTTGAGTGACGCATCAGACCCAAGTCCTGCTCGAATTGAAAAAATTCAGAAGAGAATACGTGATGAGGGTATCCAATGTGTATTGGCTGAACCACAATTTAAAAAGGGTTTAGTGGCAACAGTCATGGAGGGAAGTGAAGCAACTGCAAGTGTAATAGACCCGCTTGGTGCTGAATTAAATACTGGACCAAATCTATACACTCAACTCATAAAAAATATGGCTAAAACACTAAGAGATTGTCTCTAAGATTTTATCAACTATAAATAATAGCCAAGAAAATAATTTGTTTTTCTTCGTGATGGTTTTGATTAAAATTAAATTATAAATTAAAAAAGGAGATGATAATGAATATCTGTATGATTGGAACAATAGAAAGTGGCTTAGATACTTTGAGGGCTAGAGTTACCCACAACATGGAGGTCAAAGGTGGAAATAAGTTTGTATCAGAGTGGCACTTAGCCGACCTTGGAGATAATAAGTTTTCTTGGTTTGGAAATATAACTGATATGGAGGCAATGGGCGCAATGATGAGCGATCCAGAAGAAGTTGCTTGGGATGAAGAAAATGGTGCAGTTTATAAAGTTTACTCAATGGCGGAAATGACGGATTAGTACTTCACTAAGACAAAAATAGTAACTATGAGGCTCAAGAAATTGGGCTCCATAGCATCTAAATACCCCCTAGACTTTGACAATTAATGGATATCAAAATATTGGTGTCAAATTTGCAGTTTTCTTTGCAGCTATTGTCATCCATGCAAATCAATCGACGGCCTCTAAATTTAGACCAACGTTTTTTTTGGGGGGCGATGTACCATTCACCACTGTTTTACAACAGAGTTACAATCAAATCTTTACCATTGATTCCTGCCTGTAAATTTAATTTATTTAGTATAGTTTGTGTTTTAAAAATAAACACAGAATTTTGGAGAGTATGAAAATGGCAAAGAAAAAAGTTATGATAGTAAAGCCTGGAACAACATATCTTGGTGGTCAAGGTGTTACATACAGTTCAGGCGTATCAAGAAAAACAGCAGGTTCTGAGAAGGTGTGCATGAATGTATTGCCAATGCCTCCTGGTGTTCACTCACTACCCCATATTCATAAAGACATTGAAACAATTGCATATTTATTAGATGGCGAGTGTACTTTATTTCATGGAGATAAATTAGAAAATCAAACTCTAGTTAAAAAAGGAGAACAAATATTTATTCCAGAAAACGTTCCCCATGCTCCTTTCAATCAAAGTAGTGCTGAATGTATTTGGGTTGTTGTTCATTCATCAGGTGATGACCAAGACAAACTTGTCTCAATGCCTGAATTAGTAAAAGAGCTAGACAAACATAAATAAGATGAAAAAACTATTTGCAATTGTATTTTTTGTTTTAATTGGCACTCAAGTGGCTGCCATGATTGTAGAAATTTATTCTCTAGACCAGATGGATGACCAAAGGGGTTATTGTATAGATATAAAAGGTCACAAATCTAAAGCAAAAATTGACTCAGGACTTCAGGCGCATACTTGTTATTCATACCAAGGTAGCATTGCTGTTGATCAAGGTTTTGCATCGCTTAAGTTAGATAAAAACCAATTTCACTTACCTGCCTTTGATGTATGTATGGAAGCAACTTCAAATACCCCATCAGCATCTTTAGGATTAAGCAAATGCAATGATGAAGATCTTCAGAAATTTGAATGGGATAACCACGGAAGAATTTACCTGATAAGTAATATGAAATTATGCCTAACTGTAGACCAAGGAAAATCTAGGAAAGGTGGAGGTGGATCGCCAGTACATTTAATGCGAAAGCTCTCATTAGAACTTTGCAGTGATAAATTAGAAGCATTTCAAATGTGGGGAATAAGAAGTCAGCGCTAGGCTAATAGGCATTGATACCATCATAGGTGGTAATAATGGAGACGAATTTGAAATGAAAATGACATTTAGAAATATTGAAGAGACAATAAATATGACACATGCATGTATAGAAACTAGCTACAAAAAATGTGGATATTAATTTGAAAAAGCTACTAGTAACAACATTATTTTTAGCCTTAGGTGCTCAAGTATCAGCTATGAATGCCATGTACTCAGACATACTCTTTTCACTGAAAGGTAAGAATGTAACGGTTAGACTCAAAGATGATGCAAAAGGAGATTGTTGGACAAATTTAGAAGAAGTTGAGAGTTTTGTTCAGACTCAATTAAGCTTAGCTGGTGCTACCGTTTTAGAGAACTCAACACCTAACGGCTTTACATTTAATATAATAATTACTGGCAATCGTATAAGTTTTGGTGAAGAAGTTTCTAATATCTGTTATGCAAACATGGAGTTTAATATGCGTAAACTTTTACTTAATGAGGATGATGGGTATTATTATTGGAGTTATATGTTGCACGATAATGCAGTAGGTATTCAAAATGGTAACTTCAATAGTGCTATCATGAAATGGCTCGGCAAGCGCTTATCTAAAGTAGATTAAAAGTATAAAATAGTCTTATTGAATGGTTTGAATAATAATTCAAATTAATTTATTTTTTCTAAACTTTTTACACATTTTTTAAAAAACCTTTGTGTAGCAACGCCCATTATTCCTTGAGTTGATGTTACAAAATTGACATATCCAACACCCAACTCTTTTTGCGCTAATGGTAAAAGTTTATATCCTGCTTCGTTATATTCATGGGATTCACTTTCAAATGGCAAGCAAAATGAAACCATCTTTCTTTTGGATGATTTCAAACATAGCAACGGATCATTACTCTCTAATTGTGTATTGAAATTAACTCCAAGTTTAGCGCACACTCCGTCAATCTTATTTCGAAGATGTGTATTTTTTAAGGGTAATAAAACTTCCTGATCAATCAAGTCGTAAAACTTTATCCTATTTAGGTTGTTCAAATATAATTCTGTCGGTATTGCCGCATGGACTTTAATTTCAAATGCATGAATAATACTTAAATACTTGGTAACTATTGGTTGATAAAAAAATCCAAGATCAATCTGGTTAGAAATTAAATCATTTTCCATTATATTTTGATCAATAATTTTTATTTGAAATGCTATTTGTGGGTATTCATTTTGGAATTCAGCTATTTGATTATTAATGAAAATTCCGTTCAACTCAGCGCTAATTCCTAATCTAACAATACCAGTTTGTAGACCTTTTAAATCATTAATTTGTGATTGTAGTCGCTCAAAACTTCTTAACTGTAACAAAGCAAATTGATAAAATAATTCACCTTCAGTTGACAACCTTACTCCTACGCTTAGTCGATCAAAAATCTGTATACCAATATCAAGTTCTAAACTTTGAATATGCCTATTTAACGCAGATGGGGATATGGCGCAACTTTCTGCTGCGCCTCTTATAGAGCCAATCTCAGAAATTAATTTCACATATTTAAATGATTGTAGGTGCCGCATGCGAATATCTTTTTTGGTAAATATAAATGCCGGTGCAATAAATGCAACACAATTATACATATTTTGACGCAGACTGCACCAGTAATAAATTTTAATGTAAATGGAATCACTGAGATAAATCTCTCTAAGATTAAATCTAGCGCATCCTCCCGCGCTAAAATTAAAGGAAATAAAATGAAAAAATTTATACTTGCTTCTGCCTTAACATCATTGTGCATGTCGAGCGCAACGGCCGATATTAAGGTGGGCATATTACATTCACTTTCAGGTACAATGGCAATTTCAGAAACTACCCTTAAAGACACAATGTTAATGCTTATTGATCAGCAAAATGAAAAAGGTGGAATAAATGGAGAAAAAATTGTTCCTGTAGTGGTTGATCCGGCATCAAACTGGCCATTATTTGCTGAAAAAGCACGAGAATTATTAACCGTTGAAAAAGTTGATGTGATTTTTGGAAATTGGACTTCTGTATCTCGTAAGTCTGTACTTCCAGTTATTGAAGAACTTAACGGACTTTTGTTTTATCCAGTACAGTATGAGGGTGAAGAAAGTTCAAAAAATGTTTTTTACACTGGTGCAGCACCAAACCAACAAGCAATACCAGCCACTGATTATTATCTTGAAGAACTTGGTGTAGAAAAATTCGCATTACTTGGAACAGATTATGTATACCCCAGAACAACAAATAATATTTTGGAACAATACTTAAAAGATAAAGGTATTGATGAAGAAGATATTTTTGTAAATTATACTCCATTTGGACATTCAGATTGGTCCAAAATTGTTGCAGATGTTTTAGCTCTAGGTGCTGATGGAAAAAAAGTTGGAGTTATTTCAACTATTAATGGTGATGCAAATATTGGCTTTTACAAAGAGCTTGCTGCCGCGGGGGTTTCTGCTGATGATATCCCTGTGATTGCTTTTTCAGTTGGCGAAGAAGAATTAGCAGGACTTGATACAACAAATCTTGTTGGACATTTGGCTGCTTGGAATTATTTTCAATCTGCTGAAGGATCGGTTAATACAAATTTCATAAAGACATGGAAAGAAACCATGGGTGAAGACCGCGTAACGAATGATCCTATGGAAGCGCACTATATCGGTTTCAATATGTGGGTAAATGCTGTCAAAGATGCAGGATCTACTGAAGTGGATGCTGTTAGAGCCCAAATGTATGGTCAAAAATTCCCCAATCTTACAGGTGGTATGGCAGTAATGTTACCAAATCATCACTTAAGCAAACCAGTCTTAATTGGTGAAATACAAGATGATGGCCAATTCGATATTATAAGCCAAACATCAGAAGTTGATGGGGACGCTTGGACGGATTTTTTACCTTCTTCAGCAGTTCTAAAATCAGATTGGAAAGATCTAGGATGTGGAATGTATAACTTAGAAACTAAAAGCTGCGTACAAATAAAATCAAACTATTAAATTTAATACCGCCTAACAGGGATGGTTGGGGGGCGCTTTTTTGCGTCCCCATTTTTATAGGAAATTAAACAATGCAATTAATATTAAAGATTATTTTTTTTATGCTTATATTTTCAAATACGAGCAATGCTCAATCAAAATTTCAATCCTTAATAGAATATCAAAACTCAAATATTATAAAGCCATCTGTAAAAACAGCACCTTTTGTGATTAATTCCATCCAAACATTCAATGGTGAAATTTCAAACAAGTTTTTATTAGCGTGGCAGTTAAAAAAGCTATGGTATCGTAAAGACGATTATTCAATATTTCTTGTAGAAAAGCATTCAAACACTGAATATGCCACAATTGATTTAGAAACAGGTAAAAGTTTAGGTCTAGCGAAAAAAAATACAATTAAACAAATTAAACCAAACTCTGGTGTTCGTAGATTAATTGGATCAGCTTTGGTTACATCACAGCTTAATAGTAGTATTTTAATAAACCGTATTTCAAGCTTAGATAGCATTGGTCGAAATCCAAAAGCAATACACTTACAACCCCTCCGAAATGCTATATTAAAAGAATCTGATACAAATCTGAAAATCCAAATGGAAAGACTTGAAAGAATACTTTCAGTTAAATTTGAGATAAATGAAGTAAAGCGAATAGAGGCTATTAGAAGCTTTGATAATGATTTAAGTTTAGATGTTCGAGCTAGTTTGAATCCAATTTTAAACACTACTTTAGAACTTTCTAAATCACCTCCAAAGCAAGGAACTTACGCTCAAATTATTGATATGAAAAATCCTTCTAAATTCAATCGCTATCAGGCATATGATATGATTGTAAAAGAAGGATGGGCTATAAAATATATCACGTCTGAAATGAAACGGTCATCTTTGATAGAGAATATAAAAGATGGCGAAGTTTCAGGAATAAAAATAAAAAATTTACATACAAATTTATCACGAGATTTAGCATATTCAAGATTAGTAAATTCTGATTTAGCGCCAAAGGATGTTACCGAAAGTCAAATACAATCAGCTATCGATGGAACATTTTTTTATGAAAAATATATAGAAAAGTCACCCAATGTAATTCTAGCAACGCAACAAACTTTAAATAAAATAAAAACTAAAGTTTATATCGCAAGGGGTATTGATCTTTTTTTAGATGCTTTATCACTAGCGTCTATTTTTTTTCTTGCTGCAATTGGCTTAGCTATAACTTTTGGAGTTATGGGTGTCATTAATATGGCGCATGGCGAATTCATAATGATGGGGGCATATACTGGATATTTAGTGCAACAATATATCCCCAACTATACTATATCTATAATTTTAGCACTTCCAATTGCTTTTGCAGTCACTTTTTTTGCAGGAATATTAATGGAAAGACTAATCATACGTCACCTTTATCATCGGCCACTAGAAACTTTATTGGCAACCTTTGGAGTTTCAATTGCTTTGCAACAATTAGCCAAAAATATCTTTGGCACACAAGCAAGACCATTAACATCACCTGACTGGCTTGGTGGTTCTATGATTATAAATGATGTTATTTCTATTAGTTGGATAAGGGTTGCAATCTTATGTTTGTCTATTATATTTTTTGCACTTCTTTGGTTTACTTTAAATAAAACCCGTTTGGGATTAGAAACAAGAGCAGTTACACAAAATCCTCAAATGGCCGCATCGATGGGGATAAATCCACATAAGATTAATATGCTTACATTTGGACTTGGGTCCGGAATTGCAGGCATTGCAGGTGTTGCCATAGGCCTATTTGCAAAAGTTACCTCAGAGCTAGGTAATGATTATATAGTTCAATCGTTTATGACAGTAGTTGTTGGAGGTGTTGGGAATATATGGGGAACACTTGCTGGGGCAGCTATGATTGGCTTTTTACAAAAAAGCATCGAATGGTTCAATCCATCAAATACTCTTGCAGCTCAAACATTTATGATTGTTTTCATAATTATTTTTATTCAATTTCGACCCAGAGGCATTATTGCGCTTAAGGGCCGGGCAGCTGGAGATTAAATATGAAAAGTGTTCTCGTAAAGTTTTTGATTAATAACCCAAGTGTATTAATTTTTTTCTTAATTCTTTCTTTCATTACAGCATTTATCACAATAGGAAGTGAGGCGTTTGGCTATGGTTTTATTTCAACTTCTTTAATAAAAGTGCTTGGAAAAACCTTATGTTTTTGTTTGCTAGCAATAGCGATGGATTTGGTTTGGGGATATTGTGGAATATTAAGTTTAGGCCATTTCGCTTTTTTTGGCTTAGGTGGATATATGATTGGCATGTGGCTGATGTATGAACGAACAAAGTTAATTGTCATAGAAGCTGGTAAGAATGCAGAATTACCTATGACAATTCAAGAAGTTCAAAATGCTATTGGAGCACAGATATTCGGTGTTGTTGGGGGATCTGAATTTCCAATAATTTGGGCTTTTGCTGACTTTTTTTGGGTACAGCTTTTTTTAGTTATCTTAGTTCCAGGATTGTTAGCATTAGTTTTTGGATGGCTTGCTTTTAGATCCCGGGTCACGGGTGTATATTTATCAATTTTAACCCAAGCAATGACTTTGGCTCTTGCCCTTTACTTATTCCAAAATGACAGTGGTTTACGGGGAAATAACGGGCTTTCTGGTTTGCAAAATTTGCCAGGGTTAGAATTAATTCCACAATCTATAATATCAATATGGTTTTTTTGGGGGTCAGCTGCAGCTTTAGGACTTGGCTTTATATTAATAAAATTAATTGTTGAGAGTAAACTTGGAAATATTATTCGAGGCATAAGAGACAATGAGCAAAGGATGCGATTTTTAGGTTACAACGTAGAAACATATAAATTATTTATCTTCACGTTAACCGCTATAATTGCAGCAATTGCAGGTGCATTATATTACCCTCAAGCAGGTATAATTAATCCTGCTGAATTAACTCCAATTGCCTCAATATATTTAGCAGTCTGGGTCGCCATAGGAGGACGCGGTCGTATTTATGGCGCAGTCATAGGAGCTACTTTTGTTTCTTTGTTATCAAGTTGGCTAACTGGAGGACAGGCACCTAATATCTCATTAGGATTTATCGAACTAAAATGGGTAGATTGGTGGCTAGTTTTACTTGGCATCTCATTTGTTATTGTCACACTGTATGCTCCAAAAGGTATAGGTGGATTATTTGATAAGTTTACTAAAGGAATTTCAAAATGAGTGGGGCACTCTTAGAAGTAAATGCAATTTCTGTTTCTTTTGATGGTTTTAAAGCAATTGATAATTTATCATTTAACATAGATAGTGGTGAACTTCGTGCAATAATTGGCCCAAATGGAGCAGGTAAAACAACCTTTATGGATATAATCACAGGTAAAACACGCCCAGACAGTGGCGATGTTATTTGGGGTTCAAGAAACATAAGTTTGATACAAAAATCAGAAAGTGAAATAGCCAATCTAGGAATTGGTCGTAAATTCCAAAAACCAACTGTATTTGAAGATCAATCAGTAATGGAAAATTTAACCATAGCTTTAAAAAATAATAGGGATCCTCTGTCAGTACTTTTTTATAGATTTAATTCATTAGACAGAAATGAGGTTATAACTATTGCTTCTGACATTGGTTTAATTTCAGAACTAAAAAAACGTGCAGGTGATTTGAGTCACGGTCAAAAACAATGGTTGGAAATAGGCATGCTTTTGGCACAAAGGCCAAAATTATTGCTAGTTGATGAACCAGCTGCAGGTATGACTATTGAAGAGCGAAATCACACTGCATCTCTATTAAAGAAATTAGCTAAGTCTCATGCAGTAGTCGTAATAGAACATGATATGGAGTTTATCCGTAACTTGGACTGCAAGGTAACCGTTCTTCATGAAGGGACAGTTCTAGCCGAGGGAACAATAGATCATGTTGTAAAGAATAAAACTGTGATTGATGTATATTTAGGACGATAAAATGTTAGAACTTGAAAATATTGTATTACACTATGGAAAAAGCCAGATATTAAATGGTGTGAATTTAAGTGCTGAAAAAGGTAAAATTACCTGTCTTATGGGAACAAACGGAGTAGGTAAAACTAGTTTGCTTAAAGTCATCGCAGGTACTCACAATCATTCTGTTGGCACCTATAAACTAGATGGAAAAGATCAAGGATTATCATCTGCGCATATACTAGCAAGACGTGGTGTTGGATATGTACCGCAAGGTCGAGATATATTTCCACTTATGACAGTCCATGAAAATTTGCAAACTGGATTTGCATGTTTAGATAAATCAGAAAAAATGGTACCAGACCAAATCTTTGAGTTGTTTCCTGTTCTAAAAGAAATGAAAAATCGTAGGGGTGGTGATTTATCAGGAGGGCAACAACAGCAATTAGCAATTGCAAGAGCACTGATTACCAGACCAAAATTATTATTATTAGATGAGCCAACTGAAGGTATTCAGCCAAATATTATTAAGCAAATTGGAGAAGTAATTTCATTCTTGAAAAACCAAGGAGATATGGCTATCCTTCTTGTTGAGCAATATTTCGACTTCGCATATAATCTTTCTGACCATTTTTATGCAATGCGAAGAGGTGACATTATCTTAGACGCTCCAAAGTCAAAACTTAAAAAGTCAGAACTACTTTCCTGTTTGTCAGTATAAATTACTAAATTATTTTACTGCATGATCATCTTGATATTTGAAACCGCCTAGCTCAGATAATATTTTCAATATTTGGTAGGCTCCGTCGCTATTTTTTAAACTAGAAAATACAAATGGTTTTCCAGCACGCATTATTTTTGCATCCCGTTCCATTACTTCTAGTGATGCGCCCACGTATGGTGCTAAATCTGTTTTATTAATAACTAAAATGTCTGATTTTGTAATGGCTGGGCCACCTTTTCGGGGTATTTCTTCTCCAGCTGCAACATCAATTACATAGACTGTCAAATCTGCAAGCTCGGGGCTAAACGTTGCTGAAAGATTGTCTCCACCACTTTCAATAAAAATAATTTCAATATCATTGAAGCGCTCATGCATTTGGGCAATTGCGGCAAGATTTATAGATGCATCTTCTCGAATAGCAGTGTGGGGACATCCTCCCGTTTCCACGCCTATAACACGGTCTCTTGGTAAAATTTGCATCCGCATTAATGCCTCAGCATCTTCTTGAGTATAAATATCATTGGTAATAACACCCACAGAATTATGTGGATGTAAGATACGTATAAGTGAAGCAGTCAAAGTGGTTTTTCCAGCTCCAACAGGGCCTCCTATCCCTATCCGTAATGGGCCATTTTTTGACAATTACTGTCTCCTTTAGGTTCTAAATATTCGAGAATATTGAGTTTCATGGCGCATTGCCATTATGTCTGACATAAAAGTATTACTAAACAAATCATCAATAGTTACATTTTTTACTTCTAATGCTAGTTCCAAAACAACTGATTTTAGTATTGCTTGAACTCGTTGACCATCTGTTTGCCCAAGTGGGACAAGCCGCATAGCGACGTTACACATATTGGCTACAAAAGCATTTGAAAACATTACAGTAGTAAGTTCAACGCTAAGCTTTAGAGCAAATGCTGTCCTAGCTAAAGCCACTGGGTAACATAATTTCTTAAGCTTCAAGTCCCATATGGAATTTACAGCATCACAAAATGCTCCTCCTTGTAAGTCTGTTTCTTTGATCCGTTCATTTGATGATGCAAACGCTCGGGCATAAGTATTGATATATTCAACATCAGACTTTTTAGCATTGTATGCGATATTTAATAATGCTGCATCAGTCCAGCCACTTCCTTGGGTTAATAAACACCTTAACCATTCTTCTAAATCTTTCACGTCAACAATTAAGCCTTCATTAATAGCACTTTCCATACCGTGTGAATATGCAAAAGAACCTACGGGAAAAGATGGTGAAAGCATTTGTGTCAATATAAGAATTTCATTATTTCTAATCATGTGATGTATGCCCATGATCATGGCTGTGAGTTCTCCCATAGCCATATGCACCTTTCTCTGGATTAAAAGGTTCTAAAATACTTTTTACATTTGCTCCTAAATGTTCAAGCATATGCCCAATTACAGGATCATCTTGAATTAACAATCTAGTTTTATCTATTTGGCAAGGAGTATGCCGGTTTCCTATATGCCAGGCTAATATCACTAGATTCTTGCCTGTTATTTCCAATAAGGGCTCTACTGCTGAGGTAATTTTAATAAAGTTTCCACCTTCAACTTTCAACGCATCACCATTTTCAAGTGAAGTAGTTTGAGGAAGATCAATTAGTACTTTTTTTCCACTGCAAGTATTTAAAACTTTACGCCTTAGAAACCTTTCATCATATGTAAGGATACATTCTTCGATTTTATGAACCCAAGTGCCAGATCGGCTTACTTCATGTGCTGTAAAATCTGTCATCAGAATAAAAAATATCTTTGCGCCATAGGCAATTCTTTTGCTGGTTCACATGTAAGTAATTCTCCATTAGCACGAACTTCATAAGTCTCTGGGTTTACTTCAATTTGTGGCATTGCATTATTTAAAATAAGATCTGATTTACCTATATCTCTAGTATTTTTAACTGGAACAACATCTTTTGATAGACCAAGTTTTTTTCCAATACCATTCTCATATGCCGCTTGTGATACGAATGTAACTGCTGAACGTTCAACTGAACGACCAAATGCACCAAACATTGGACGTGAATATACTGGTTGGGGTGTTGGAATAGATGCATTTGGGTCACCCATCTGTGCCGAAACAATTGTTCCAGAAAGTAAAACCATCTCAGGCTTTACTCCAAAAAATGCTGGATCCCACATAACAAGGTCAGCTCTTTTACCTTCAGAAATGCTACCAATTTCATGCCCAATACCATGTGCAATTGCAGGATTTATTGTATATTTTGATATATATCGACGAACACGATAGTTATCATTTTCTCCAGTCTCTTCTGGCAATCGACCTCTTTGCTTTTTCATTTTGTCAGCTGTTTGCCAAGTTCTTATCAATACTTCACCAACTCTCCCCATGGCTTGACTATCTGAAGCGATAATTGAAAAAGCTCCCATATCATGGAGAATATCTTCAGCAGCAATTGTTTCGCGTCTTATCCTGCTTTCTGCAAAAGCTACGTCTTCTGGAATTGATTTATCTAAATGATGACACACCATAAGCATATCTAGATGTTCTTCTAATGTGTTCACTGTAAATGGCCGAGTAGGATTTGTTGATGATGGCAAAACATGCTCTTCTCCACATATCTTTATAATATCTGGAGCATGGCCACCTCCCGCACCCTCAGTATGAAATGCATGTATTGTTCGCCCTTTCATAGCCTTAACAGTATTCTCCACAAAACCTGATTCATTGAGTGTATCGGTATGAATCATAACTTGGACATCCATATCATCTGCTACTGAAAGGCAGCAATCTATTGCTGCGGGCGTAGTTCCCCAATCCTCGTGTAGTTTTAAAGCACAAGCACCAGCATTTACCATTTCTATGAGAGCAGCAGGCTTACTTGCATTTCCTTTTCCAGCAAACGCAAGATTCATTGGGAATGCATCCGCTGCCTGCAACATTCGGCTTAAATGCCAAGAGCCAGGCGTACAAGTAGTTGCCAAAGTGCCATGCGCTGGACCTGTCCCACCTCCAAGCATTGTTGTTAGCCCAGAGTGAAGTGCATCTTCAATTTGTTGAGGGCATATAAAATGTATGTGACTGTCAAATCCGCCAGCGGTTAAAATACGACCTTCTCCCGCAATAGCTTCAGTTCCTGGCCCAACTATAATATCTACACCTGGCTGAGTATCAGGATTTCCCGCTTTACCTATTTTGAAAATTCTTCCATCTCTCAAGCCGACATCAGCTTTAAAAATTCCACTATGATCGATAATTAATGCATTAGTAATTACAGTATCTACTGCACCTTCTGCTCGGGTAGCTTGAGATTGGCCCATACCATCTCTAATTACTTTGCCTCCTCCAAACTTAACCTCTTCACCATAAATCGTTAAATCTTTTTCTACCTCAATAATGAGATCAGTATCAGCTAACCTTATTTTATCACCAACAGTAGGTCCAAACATTGAAGCATATTCTGATCTTTTGATTTTTACAGGCATTTATAAATCTCCCATAATTTTTTGATTGAAGCCATAGATGCATCTCTTTCCCAAGATAGGAATCAGCTGTACTTCACGGCGTTGTCCAGGTTCAAATCGAATTGCTGTTCCTGCAACAATATCTAATCGCATACCTCGTGCTTTTTCACGATCAAATTTAAGAGCTAAATTTGCTTCTCCAAAATGGTAATGACTACCAACTTGGATAGGGCGGTCACCTTCATTCGCAACCATTAAAATTTCTGAGACTGCGCCTTCATTAAGTATCAAAATCCCTTCGGCTGGGAATATTTCTCCAGGTATCATTTTTTCTCCTTCAGCGAATTGGATTATGAACTGTGACAAGCTTTGTTCCATCTGGGAAAGTAGCCTCTACTTGAACATCATGGATCATTTCAGCTACCCCAATCATACATTGTTCTTTTGAGATTATTTGCCCACCTTCTTGCATCATGTCAGCTACAGATTTTCCATCTCTTGCACCTTCAACAACAGCATCAGTGATAATTGCTATTGCCTCAGGATAATTTAGTTTGACCCCTCGCTGGAGTCTCTTTCGTGCAACTTCTGCAGCCATAGAAATTAATAATTTATCTTTTTCTCGCGGAGTAAGTTTCATTTTAAAGTTTCCAATTTTTTGGTACGGTATTGTCTGTTAGAAGCGAAAGTATAGGAAAAAGAATTTTTCTTAATTCATAACTATCTGAAGTTAAAATTCTTATAACCAACAAATGATCATTTATAAGACTAGCTCCTGCACTAAGTGGAAGAAGCATTCTAATATTATCTAAAATTTTAATTGAATTTGTGTCATAAAGTACAATGTTTGCCATTGCTTTATTATTATTACCAATAGATTTTTTTTTCAGCAATTCATTGATATCGCCATCTATTTTTATCCCATCAATATAAATGGGCTGGCCATTGCAAGTGATAGAAACGCTGTCTTTAAAATAACATGAAACTAACTCTTCCCCTGATGCTATTCGTCCAAAAACTAAAGGCTCAACAAAAAGAAATTTTGAAGTATTAGAAATTTCTACATTTAGTTGTCTTTGCAGTCTGCTTCCATCAAACAAAATTGTTTCTTGTGGTACCCAGAAAAGTTGGGCATTTTCTCCTACAGAAAGTTTATTTTTTATATTTCCAATATCACTACCAGAAGCACAATATATTCTCTCAGCAGCTTGAGTGGTTAATGACAGTTTAGCTCCATCTGCAACTTCTGCTAAAATTGTGAATTTATCTCCACTAGTTATACCGCCAGCAGTGTTTACAATAACTGCCTCTAAATTATGATTTGTTGATTTAGGAAAAACTGTTCGCATAGATCCTTCCTGACGTAAGTCTGTAAGTTTTGTAATGCCAAATTCATCTACTCTAACGGCTATTTCAACATTCCCAATTGCACGTTGAAGAGTTGATATTGAAGATTGAAAAGTCATGATGATATATTGCTCCTAGAAATACATAATCTAGAGAACTTTTAGTCTTCAAGAAAAGCATTTACTAGGTGTGGTTAAATTAAAAATCAAACCATATATGCACAAAATATTACACCTTTGCCTAAAAATTAACCAAAAATAAAACAATAGTGAACGATAATGGAGAGCTATCTTTAGCCAAATATAATTGTAGTTGAATTGAGGAATTTTGTTTATTAAATTTGTAAAAAAGTAATTGGATTTATAAATGACTAAGTTAAAGCGATTAAATATAAACAAGTTTACATCAGAAGCAGATAACGATGCTTTTATTGAAGAGCTAAAGCAACTGTGGCTTGCATGGGATAATCCTTCAATTGCAAATAAGATTTCAGTTGATATTAATAAAGACCGTAATGATCCCACAAGAATGATGGCATTTGTCACAGCCTCAGATAATGACGCTATCAATGCTATAAATGAGTGGAGCAAAAATATAGTTGTCCCAGTGAGAAATAGGTATCAGCATGAAAATATATTTATTGATGCAGATCTAGTGGCTTCTGTTCTTAAGTAGTATTTATCATAGGAAGAGTTTGAGCGTAACAGGCCCTTAAAAGTGATTGAATTCAAGTTCTGTAGAGTCTCCAATTAAGTCCCTGTGAGAAAGTTAAAATTTTATCCTGAGCATCCAAATATTAATTAAAATTTTTTAAATCATATTCATTTAGTTTTGTAATTTGTTAAATTTTGTGCAGTAAAAACTATTCGCTACACTCAAATAATTAATGATTATTTCTAGTCTTCTTCCCAACTTGGGTAATAATCTGATTGGGTGCCCACAGTACTTAGATTTCAGAATTCAAGCTGTTCTTGCGAGGGGCAAGACCATCAAGGATTGCACGAGGAGCTGGCATACGCCAAATAGCCTGGTAACTTTCAGCCACATTTGATTGCCTGACTGCAAGGCCAGGAAGCGCAATCCACTCTGGGCATTTTCGCCCCAGTAAATCAGTAACAGTGGTTTTGCCGACTGACTCCCCTTGTTGAAATGGTCTCTGAGCGGAAATCCCTTTTATGGGGCCATTCCGGGCAAGGCTCGATGCAACCACACTGCCAAGGTCAATTGTTGTTATAGGCACGTAAATATCAATCTGACTCATAACCTTTAAAACTTCAACGCAGGGTGTGTCCCAGACAACAAACATTCCGCTTGGGCAATATGGCTTTGTTAATAGGTCCTTTGCCAATTGTCCGACAGTGCGTATCGAATTGAAATGGTAAATATTTGTAGTTATGTCTGGACGATTAGTTGAAATCCAGCGAGAAAAAGAGATTTCACGTTCGTTGGTGGCGAAAAATTCTTTGTCATACCCAAGAAGCGCTATGCTCCCATTTTGGGGGATATGTTCTGATAGCATTTCTGCTGCCATCATGCCTAGTCCATAATTGTCAGCAGATACAAAGCTAGCATAATCTTTGGATGGCAGGAGGCCTGAGGGGACATTGTCAACTAACACTAAACGTGTGCCGCTCTCGGCGATCATACGATGAGCGTCGGCAACTGCTTCACTGGTAATGGGGAGAGATATCACACAATCTAGTTGCATAAGTCGGATGCGCTTCAGGGCATGAATTTGCGCTTCAGCTGAAAAGCTGCAATCCACCACTTCGACAACAATTGCACCAGCATCACCAAGTGTTCCAATGATACCCGTCACAAGTTGCTTAGACCAATCGCTTTCAAGAGTATGCATGATAATAGCTACCCTGAATTTTTTTCGCCGAGCCATTGCAATATCATTCGGTAGCAAGACTACTCTTTCTGGAGGAGCTGCGCGTTCGCCATGAGGTCCTAATCCAATAATACCCATTTCAGACTAGTCCCTCTGAAACAATTTTTGGTTGCATTATAGAGATGATATCTGGGTGCATCAAAGGTGTTCCCATCATAACCCATCCACGTAGCATCTTAGGTTCAAATAGTGCATTCAAACATATATGCGCCGAACCTAAAAGGCCTGCAGTATTTCCTAATTGGGATTGCAAAATTTGAAGGTCACGTGTCACTAAAGGATGGGATGCCCCATAAACTGCTTCTCTAACAGCCGCTAGAAATATATCGTTTGTTTGTGCCAGTGCTCCTGCTAATATAACACATTTAGGGTTAAGCATATTTAGTAAGGTCGCTAGCGCCGTACCAACTAACTTTCCGCTTGCGGTAATAATTGAAACACAAACCGTATCGCCAAGCTGAGCCGCCTGACAAATCTCATTTAGGGTAAGTTCGCCACCTCTGTTGAGGAGATCTGTCAACTGCTCGCTTGTACCATTACGCGCTTCCCTTAAAGCGGCCTGTTCAATGAACTCCGCACCTGCAAGGCTGTCCAAAGTACCTAAAATTCCCTCATGGGTAGCTGGTAATTGGCCAATAAGTCCTACAGCTCCAGTTGCACCTTTATATGGGCGGCCCTCATAAACCAATCCTGCTGTAAACCTTTTGCCTGTTTTAATAAACAACATGCAGTCATTGTTTTCGCTTGTCCCACCATGTAGTTCGCCAACCGTCATCGTATTAACACTTGGCATCAACCAAATTGGTACCGAAAATTCAGCAATCAAGCGCTCGACCAATTTGCTTTCATTCCAGCCTGGTAAAAAATCTGGGGTCGAAGTGAGGGGGGATCCATTTTCACTTGGTCCAATTGGCCCAGGAACTGAAATTGAAATGCCCCAAAGTTCTGGTAGTTTTGTTTGGCGCGACAACATTAGCCTAATTAAGGTAATCATTCGATCAGCGCCATCACTGGGATCTAAGCCAAGATCACCTGGCTCATGATGCTGCGCAGTCAGTTTTCCAGTAAGGTCTGAAAGTGCAACTGATATAGAAGATTGATCAATTGATGCTACAACAAGAACCGCACGATTTTTCGAGAAACTGACCATTCGTGGGACACGCCCACCACCTGAGATTCCAGTTTCGTTTTCGTGAGCGAGGCCTAGTTCGGAAAGTAATGCCAAGCGATCTGCCACAACAGCTCTGCCAAAACCACTTATCTTTTCAAGTTCTAGCCGAGTGAGTGCCTGATGCTTCCTAACAAAACCTAAAAGCTCTGCAACACTTGTTGCGGCGGTCTCATTCAGCTTTGGTCGTCCCCTTTGACGTTGTTGGTTGGTCTGATTCTGGCTCATGGTCTGCTAAATCTCGCTAATTGTACTTATTTAAGACTTAAGCGACCTGATTTTAGTGGTCAATACTTAACTTATGCTGATAAAAAACAAAAGTTTAGATACTTTTGCTTATTAAATGTTGACATAATCATTTTTATAACTTTATATTTGAATAAGTTTTATAAAACAGCGGCATGTTTTTGTTGTGATTTGGAAAAAAGGGAAATTATGGACAATTGTAAATTAGCTTATCATGCAAACTGTTGGGGCGCCTTGGGTGGAGATGCCGTGGGTGTTACTTCAATCTCACAATTAGCTTATAGAACCTTCGGCGACATGGATAAGGCCCTAACTGAAATTGCCGAAGCAGGTTATTCTGGAGTTGAGCTTTTTGATGGAAATTTACTTGACTATAAAGTAACTGACTTTCGAGCACTCCTTCAACGAACAGGTCTAGAACTTGTAGCAGCTTATTCTGGTGCAAATTTTATCTTTGATGATATTCTACCTGATGAGTTGGATCGAATTACTCGTTCAGCTGACAGAGCCGCAGAACTAGGTGCACCACACTTTGTTGTTGGAGGAGGGGCCAAACGATATGATGGTACCCGTGAATCTGACTATCACAAACTTGGAGCTGCCCTAGATAGGGTTAATGATCTAGCTGAAGAGCGTGACCTTCAAGCACATTATCATCCGCACCTTTCAACAATTGTTGAAGGCCCAGAAGAAGTTCGCCGGATCTTTGATCTGACTAGCATTAGATTTTGTCCAGATACGGCGCATTTAGCTGCAGCAGGTGGAAATCCTGCGCAGATGATCCAAGAGCATGCAGATCGAATAACTTATATTCATCTAAAAGGACTTCAACGGGACCCATTTGCCTTTGTTCCACTTGATAGAGGCGATCTAGATACAGCTCCTATCCTGAAGGCTATTAAAGAAATCAAATTTGAAGGCTGGATTTGTACAGAGCTGGATGCTTGGGGAGATCCGCTGGAAGGGGCACGTTTGAGCATGAATTATCTAAAACAGGCACAATAATACAATTTAACAAACTCGGATTTATCCGAAAAAATGGAGAAAATTATGATAAATAAAAAAATGTTAATGAGCTCTGCAATGGTTATTGCATTAGGGCTTTCGGCTTTACAAGCTAATGCGAATCCCGCTGCCGCCCTACTGGCATTGCAGGAAACTGTTCTATCAAAAGGCCCTAATGGAGAAGCTCCCGCAGCAGCGTCATCTATTTTTCTAAATGATGATGAGATTGCTAAAATTAAGGCGATGAAAGCCACTGCTGCAATTGTGATGCATTATGGCGGTAATGATTGGAGTCAAGCCCAGATTAATGGTCTTAAAACCCAGTTTGCAGTTATGGGCATTGAAGTTATTGCAGTAACAGATGCAGGCTTTAAGCCAGAAAAGCAGGTTGCTGACATTGAAACCATCATGGCTCGTTCACCTGATATCATTGTGTCTATTCCGACAGACCCAGTTGCTACTGCTGCTGCTTTTCGTGCAGCGTCTGAGGCTGGTATAAAACTTGTGTTTATGGACAATGTTCCCGCAAACTTTGTTGCTGGAAAAGATTATATTGCATCAGTATCAGCAGACAATTATGGTAATGGTGTAGCTGCCGCACATTTAATGGCGCAAGCATTAAGTGAAGAAGGTCAGATTGGATTAGTTTTTCATGCAGCAGACTTCTTTGTTACACGTCAGCGCTATGATGGTTTTAAAGCTACAATTGCTACTGACTACCCCAATATCAAAATTGTTGCTGAACAAGGCATAGGTGGTCCAGACTTTTCTGGCGATGCTGATCGGGCTGCAAATGCAATGCTAACTTCTAATCCTGGAATTAATGGTATTTGGGCGGTCTGGGACGTTCCTGCGGAGGGTGTGATTGCTGCTGCACGGGCTTCTGGGCGTGATGATCTAGTTATTACAACAATTGATCTTGGTGAAAACGTTGCGATTAGTATGGCGCAGGGTGGCCATGTCTACGGGCTTGGTGCACAACGTCCATATCACCAGGGCGTAACTGAAGCGCTACTAGCTGGTTATGGACTTCTTGATAAAGATGCCCCAGCTTTTGTGGCGCTCCCAGCCCTGCCAGTTCAGCAAAGCAACTTGCTTGAAGCCTGGATGACTGTCTATAGTGCAGAGGCCACTGACAATATAAAAAATAGCATAAAATAATTAACCAGTTTGGGCGGTTGGGCTAAGAGCTTTTCCGCCCTTATGTTTTTTACTTTAATTTATATAGAAGAGAAAATTTATGATAAAATCCTTAAATGTTGCTATGATTGGGGGTGGGTTTATGGGCAAAGCACATGCCATGGCATATGCTGCAATGCCTATGTTTTTTTGGCCAGCTCCGGCGATTCCTCATCGAAAAGTTGTTGTAGATGTCAATGATGTTCTTGCAGAAGAAGCGCGACAGCGTTTTGGATTTGAAGAGGCTTCAAGTGATTGGAAGGATACAATCGCTCGAGACGATATTGATGTTGTTGATATTTGCACGCCAAATAATGTTCATGCTGAAATTGCAATTGCTGCAGCAAAGGCTGGTAAACACATTATTTGCGAAAAACCACTAGCGCGAACCGTTGAAGAGGCTCGAGCTATGACTAAAGCAGTCAAAGAGGCAGGCGTGACTAATATGGTTGCGTTTAATTATCGGCGCACTCCTGCAGTTGCTTTAGCAAAACGCTTCATTGACGAAGGGCGGATTGGTAAGATTCTTAACTTTCGGGGTACTTACCTACAGGACTGGTCTGCTGACCCTAATGGCCCACTATCTTGGCGTTTTCAAAAAAATATTGCTGGTTCAGGTGCGATAGGTGATATTGGAACTCACGTTGTCGATATGGCACACTATCTCGTGGGAAACATTACTGAGGTAAACGCAATAACAAAAACTTACATAAAAGAACGACCAATCCAAGCAGGGGGCGTAGACAAGCTTGGTGCTTCTGACAAAAAAACAGATGCTCCTTTAGGTATTGTTGATGTGGATGATGAAGTTTTATCACTTATTAGATTTGAAACTGGCGCAGTTGGTACACTTGAAGCAACACGCAATGCTTACGGGCGCAATAATTTTCTTACCTTAGAAATTCATGGTGAAGAAGGTTCTATTCATTTTAACTACGAGAGGCGGGATGAATTGCAAGTAATGTTTGCAAGTGATCCAGGTGACGCGCGTGGATTTCGGACGATTTATACTGGTCCAGCCCATCCTTATGGTGATGGGCTTTGGCCAATACCTGGCCTTGGTATTGGGTACTCTGAAACTAAGATTGTTGAATGCCGCGATTTCTTTGCGGCCATCGTTAACGGTGAAACACCGACGCCTGATTTTGCTGAAGCTTTGCAAACTGAATTAGTGGCTGATGCGTTGATCAAGTCTGGGCAAACTGGGAATTGGGTTGAGGTTTAATGACAAAACCTGTTGTTGCTGTACAAATGAGAGGCATCTCCAAAAGTTTTGGGGGTGTCAAAGCGCTTGATAATGTGGATTTTGAAGTTTTTGTTGGTGAAGTGCACGCTCTTTTGGGTGGCAATGGAGCTGGAAAATCAACTATCTTGAAAGTACTTAATGGAATTCATAAGCCTGAAACTGGGACTATTCAGGTAGGCGATCAATACCTTACAGAAAGCCATCCAAAAGAGGCCCGCGATGCAGGTGTTGCGATGAACTTTCAAGAAATGAGTCTAATCCCAACCCTTTCTGTTGCTCAGAATATTTTTCTTACGCGTGAAGCTGTCTCCAAGTTAAATCTTATAAATGATAAAGAAGCAGTACGCCAAGCTAAGGCGCTGTTTGACACACTTCAGGTCGATGTAGACCCAAATGCTATGGTTGGTGACCTGGGCGCAGGTCAGAAACAGTTAACTGAGATAGCAAAGGCAATTAGTCAAAACGCAAAGGTTTTGGTGCTTGACGAGCCATCGACTGCTTTAGCTGTGTCAGACGTTGAGCGTCTTTTTGTATTTTTGCGAAAGCTAAAAGAAAAGGGAACAGCCATCATTTATGTTAGTCATCGTATGGATGAAATTATCCAGATTGCTGATCGTGCAACAATTCTGCGCGATGGTAAACATGTAATTAGTGCGCCAATATCCAAGCTGCCGATAGATAAAATGATTGAACATATCGTAGGTAAGCGTTCAAACGGACTAGCTGATGTTACATTTAGTAAAGCATCAAAGGGAGATTTGCTTTTAGAGTTGCAGGATGTATGTGGTCGATATCGCCCACAGAAAGTTGACTTGAAGGTTCACGAGGGTGAGATCGTTGGTTTGGCGGGGTTACTAGGATCAGGACGTTCATCTTTGGCTCGAATTATTTCTGGAATTACGCCTGCGCAGTCTGGAAAAATAAAAATTAGAGGAAAGTCTGTTAACTTCAGACGACCAGGTGATGCCAATGCAGCAAAAGTAGCACTTGTACCGGAGTCCCGATCAACACAGGGTATTATTGCTGATCACTCAGTTCAATCAAACGTAACCATGGCATCACTTAAGCAATTAACACGCTACGGTTTTGAAATAAAACAAAAGTCACAATCTATAGTTGATGCACAGATTAAAAGGCTGTCTATAAAGACAGCAAGTCGCGATCATGCGGTTGTAACGTTGTCTGGTGGAAACCAACAAAAGGTAGTCATTGGAAAGTGGCTAGCTACAATGCCAGATATTCTTGTATTGGACGAGCCAACTGCGGGTATAGATATAGGTTCAAAATCTGAAATTGTAGCATTGATCAGGAACCTTGCGCGTGAGGGTAAAGCGATTATCATGATATCATCAGAGTTGTCGGAGCTGCTGACGGCTTGTGATCGGATTGTTGTTATGGAAGGGGGTCGTATTTTTTCTGATAATCCGCGCGAATACTATAATGAATCGAGCAACCCTAACGACGACCCTGGGCGCCAATTACAAGCAGCTGAAAAACACCTACAAACAGAAATACAATTAGCCGTAAAGGCACAAACAAGACTGGAGTCTACTAATGGCTGAATCTAGAACTAGCAAATCACACTTGTTTAGGGTGTTAATTGGCGATTGGCGTCAAAATATTATTTACATTGGCTTTATAGTATTATTCTTGATTTTTGCGGTCACACTTTCTGATAAGGGATTTTTAAATCCTAACAATCTTCTGAACATCATCCGACAAACTGCAATGATAGCGGTAATGGCCATCGCAATGACATTTGTTTTGTCTGCTGGAGAGATTGATCTTTCGGTTGGTTCTGTTGCAGGTTTAGCAACAGTTACTGTGGCCATGGCCATCGCTATTGCAGGTCCAATTGCTGGAGTATTTGCTGGACTTGCAACTGGATTGGTTGTTGGCATGTTTAACGGTTGGCTAACTACGCGTGTGGGAATTCCATCATTTCTGACTACACTGGCAATGATGGGTATTGCTAAGGGTGCTGCCATGTGGATATCTGATACCGCAGCTGTGCCAATTCTTAACCAATCATATGCTTGGATTTTTGGTGGGGGTTCAATTGGACGGATACCCGTCCTATTGTTTTGGGTTTTAATTCTTGGTGCTATTGGGCATTTTGCTCTTCGCCGTACAGGATTTGGTCGCCGTGTTTTAGCTACGGGTGGTGGAGAAACTGCCGCACGATATTCAGGAATCGATACTGCACGGATCAAGTTTCGCGTTCTCGTTTTGTCATCAACCGCAGCTGCACTTGCTGGGATGTTGTATGCTGGACGTTTACAATCAGGACGCTTTCAATTGGGTGAAGGTGATGAACTTTCGGTAATAGCAGCCGCGGTTTTAGGAGGCACCAGTCTTTTTGGTGGTAAGGGCACTGTGATAGGTACAGTCGTAGGTGCAATGATGATTGGAATGATTAACAACGGCTTAATTCTTATGGGCTTAGAATATAGCCAACAACTTATTGCACGTGGTGGAATAATCATACTTGCAGTAGCACTTAGTCAAAAAAGATGAGCCATTCATAAATTTTATCTGGAGAACATTATGAAATCTATTAAAGGCCCTGCTCTTTTTTTAGGACAATTTGTAAGCGATATTGCACCGTTTAATTCGTGGGACAGTATTACAAAATGGGCAGCTGAGTGTGGGTATATTGGTGTTCAAGTGCCTAGTTGGGCTGGAAATATTTTTAATTTGGAAATTGCCGCTAAGAGCAAAGACTATTGTGATGAGTTTAGAGGTGTGGCCTCTAGCAATGGTATTGAAGTAACTGAATTATCTTCACATTTACAGGGCCAACTTGTAGCCGTTCATCCAGCTTATGACGAAATCTTCGATGGTTTTGCCGCTGAGGCTGTACGTGGTAACCCCAAGGCAAGGCAGAAGTGGGCTGTTGATCAAGTGAAAAAAGCCATCACTGCTTCTAAACATCTTGGCATCACGGAACACGCCACATTTTCTGGAGCGCTTGCATGGCCTTATATCTATCCATGGCCACAACGCCCAGCTGGGCTTATTGAAACTGCCTTTGACGAGCTGGCCAAGCGCTGGAAGCCGATATTAGATTATGCTGATGAGAATGGAGTTGATGTTTGCTATGAGATTCATCCGGGTGAAGACTTACACGACGGGAATAGTTTTGAGATGTTCCTTGAACGACTTGACGGACATAAACGTTGTAATATGCTTTATGATCCTTCTCATTTTGTGCTGCAGTGCATGGATTATTTAGACCATATCGATATTTACGCTGATCGCATTAAAATGTTCCATGTTAAAGATGCCGAATTTAACCCTACTGGTCGACAGGGCGTTTATGGTGGTTATCAGAACTGGGTTAACCGCGCTGGTCGCTTCCGCTCATTGGGTGATGGACAGGTAGATTTTGGTGCTATCTTCTCTAAAATGGCAACAATAGATTTTGATGGCTGGGCAGTTGTGGAATGGGAATGCGCTATCAAACACCCTGAAGATGGTGCGCGGGAAGGGGCAAGTTTTGTGAAAGACCATATTATTTCTATCACGCCACACGCATTTGATGACTTTGCTAATGCAGAAACAAATGTTGCTGCGAACAAACGGATATTAGGTTTGGAGGATAAATAAATGCAAAAACCTATTAGGCTGGGTATGGTAGGTGGTGGAAATGATGCCTTTATTGGTAGAGTACATCGTATAGCTGCTCGAATTGATGGCGAGTTTGAGCTTATTTCTGGTGCGCTTTCTTCGACAATTGAAAAGTCTATTGCGTCTGGCAAAGCGTTAGGCCTTTCAAAGGATCGAAACTATGGTACTTTCCAGGATATGGCTAAGTGCGAAGCGCGGCTGGCTGAAGGAATAGAGGCGGTTGTCATTGTTACGCCCAACCACATGCACTACCCAGTGGCCCGTGAGTTTCTTAAGCGAGGGATTCACGTTATTTGTGACAAGCCGCTGACTGCAACTTTATCAGAAGCAAAGAAAATGGTTGCTGCAGTTAATAAATCAGATTCACTTTTCATATTGACCCACAACTACACTGGCTATCCGATGGTGCGACAAGCGCGCGAATTGGTTGAATCTGGAGCATTAGGTAAGTTGCGGCTCGTACAAGTGGAATATGTTCAGGAGTGGCTAACTGAGCAAGTTAACAATAAGCAGGCCAATTGGAGAACTGACCCAATGCGCTCTGGAGTGGGTGGCTCAATAGGTGATATTGGTACTCATGCCTACAACCTCTCCAAGTTTGTGACTGGCCTGTCGCTAAGCCATCTCTCAGCTGACCTTGACGCTTTCGTTCCTGGGCGTCGTGTTGATGACAATGCAAATGTGATGATGCGTTTCGAAGGTGGTGCGAAAGGTATGCTGTGGTGTAGCCAAGTCGCGCCGGGCAACGAAAATGGTTTACGATTACGCGTCTACGGTGAAAGAGGTGGAATCGAATGGCAGCAAGAAAATCCTAACCACCTTTGGTATACATCTTTTGGTGAGCCAAAACGACTTTTGACCCGTGGAGGGGCTGGAACTAGCTTGACTGCGAATGCACTAAACCGAATACCTGCGGGGCATCCAGAGGGTTACCTCGAAGGTTTTGCTAACATTTACTCTGAAGCAGCACGTTCAATTCGTGCTGCGCAAGCCTGTCAACCGGTACCAAAAGACGTGTACTGTCAAGATGTAATGGATGGTATGGAGGGCATTCGCTTTATCAATGCTTGTGTCAAGTCATCGTCTAGGAACTCTGCTTGGGTGTCGCTCTGACTTTACAAAAGGGTACTTTATTAATTTATAAATTTTTTTAGATTAATTTTTTAAGACTATTTTGGCTCTTTTTGAAAATCATTTTTATTCAGCGCCAATTTTTAGTTTTATCTCTTGAGTTCTTGCCTAAATATTAAAGAGTTTGACCCTTTTTTAGATTTTGCGTTGCTTTAAAGATTTTCTGAGGTGCAATATTTCCTGCCTTTAAGGACAGAACTTCATAAACACATCAAAGAATAAATGATGGACATTGGGCTGTGATAGTCCCTAATAGTAGTCATGGCCCTAAACAGGGATATCATCAACATAATGTAAAGGTTCCAAGATGACTGAACAGACAGTTAAGCAAAAGCTAGAGGAACTTCTAAAAAAGAAGCAAGAAAAGCAAAAAGAGACTTATTACGGAAAAACTCAGAAAGCTTATAAAGGCAAATCACGATCTGGGAAAAAGAAAAAAGAAACATTAGGTTTCTAGTAAAAGTTCTAATCTTACCAATAGAAAAACAATCTTTGAAATGGCCTCTTGGCCACTTCAGTGATTAATTTATTACAATGAAATTAAGTACTCGCTTGATAATAAATAAATATTAAAAATTTTATTTCAAAATGTTAAAAGCTTAAAAAAATAAATGTATTTTATAGTATTTTTTTAAGTATTTGGTAATCTAAATTAATACCCAAGAATATATATAAGTTACTGTTAGTGTATAGATTGCCAATAAAGTAACGTTTATTGGATTTCCAGATAACTTGGGTGTTTTAATTTGTGATACATTCAAAATTGAAAGAAATAGGCCACTCGCAGCAAGGAAAATAGAAAAGCCAAATTTTTCAAAATATTGTGAAAACATAAATAAAAATACAAGAATAATGCTATTATTATCTATAGCTAATCCTGTGTACTTTGCATCGCTAGATAAACCAAATGTACTAAAATAGCTCAGGCGAATAGCACCAAAAACTAACATTATAAATGCAATTGGTAAGAATAATGGGTTAAAATTGGCATAACTTAAAATAAGGATTGCAGGTGTCACACCATAACTTACAATATCAATAATCAGATCAAGTTGCCCACCAAATTGACTATCTGAGCCAGTTCTCCCCTTCATTTTACGAGCGATAAGGCCATCTGCCCAATCAAATGCAACAGCCCAAATCATGCCAATCATTGCAAAATTATAAATGCCTAAAATTAAACAATAGATTGCAATTAATGTACAACACAAACCTGCAATTGAGCATATATTAGGAAGATCTTTTAGATAAGACAGGATTGGACGAGATGGCAGTACTTGAACTGGAGTGTTTTTGGTTGTCATAGCAAGTCCTTTAAGTTAAGTGTGAAGTGCATAGTCTATGAAAGACAGGCAAAAATATTTTTGTTGTATGCAAATTTGAATCATAAAAAAATATTCAAAATATCAACTGGTTCCAGACTTCCGTGTTTGGAATTTCTCAGCTTAATTGTATGTAACTACTAAATGAATATCTTGTGATCGTGTATTAAGTTTGCACCAACTAACATTATTTATAGGTAGGTAAAAGGATAAAGTATTTAATGATAGTCTATACGGTCGGTACATTTGATTTACTTCATGTAGGCCATCTTGCCTTACTAAATCACTGTAAATCTTTGGGTGATATTCTTGTAGTTGGAGTTGCCTCTGATGCAGTTGTTAACATGTATAAACCTAATGTTCCGGTTGTTCCACTAGAACAAAGGGTGGAAATGCTAGAGGCATTAAGTTGTGTTGATATCGTTCGCCCCTACCATCAATTGGAATATGTTTCTGGATGTAAAGCAGTGGACGTAGACATTTTTGTTGTTGGTGAAGACTGGGGTAAAAAACCTCATAATCTTGATGTAAATAACTACTTAAGGAAAATGGGAAAAGAAATAGCACAGGTTACCTATAATCCAAGGACTTCATCAACTAAAATAAAAAAAATGGTTTTGGCTCAATCACAAAAAACCTTGGTATAAAATATTTCAACCGTAATATTATTAGAATAATATAAAGCTTTATTTTTATACTATGAATTTGTTGAATATTTTTATAAATTTTTGTTTATATAAATTTAAATATTAAAGGAACTTCCAATGTTATTTATGATTCAACATACACATGATTATTCAACCTGCCAAACGCACCATCCAGAGAATGGCCCTAAATTCAAAGAAACACTCGCAAATCTTGGTAATCATGGTGTGAAAGTACACGAAATGTATTCCAACAGATTAGAACATACTTTGTTTATTGTTTGCGAAGCGGATTCATTTGAAGCACTAGATCAAGCTTTCGATCCAATATTAGAAATGGGTCATTTGGAAGTTACTCCAGTTATGAAGAGAGATTAAGTCTCATAGTAATTATATTACTGAATGGATATGAGTATAGAGATTGTAATTATGTATAAATTTTTGACTATATTTCTTATTTTTGGGTTATCAAACTTTGTTACGAGAGCTCACGCAGACAATAATGGCATACAAGAGATCATCAATAACATTGATGCAAATGTAATTTTCATGCGACATGCTCTGGCACCAGGAATTGGTGATCCAACCAATTTTAAAATCGGAGATTGCTCTACACAGCGCAATCTCAATCAGGTTGGAATTACTCAAGCAGTTTTAATTGGCAAGCAGCTCAAAGAAAATAGTATTCAATTTGATAAAGTGTATTCAAGTTATTGGTGCCGTTGTTATCAAACAGCTTCCTTACTTGATATAGGTCTTGTTCATAAATTTTCAGGATTGAACTCTATTTTTCAGAATTTTGTACCTAGAAAAGAAACGTTAAAAAAATTAGAACAAAAGTTATTCGAACTTCCATCAAGTAGTTTAGTAATTTTTGTAACGCATCAGGTTAACATTCAAGCCATAACAAAGAAAAATGTAATATCAGGTGGAATGGTTGCTTTTAATACTTCAACAAAAGAGGCTCATATAATCGATTTAAATTAAGAAACACTCTACAGCTTTACATATATTTTACGTATTCAATTTGAAATAAATTTAAAGCTATTTTTGAACTTGAGATTATATTTAAACCATGTTCTGTTGCTCAGATAAGGATCTTTTTGAAAGAGATATAAATATCCAATTTAATAGGTGTGTCTTGGCTAAACAACCAAATATTCTTTTCATAATGGCTGATGATCATGCTTCTAAAGCTATTAGTACATATGGATGGGGAATTAATAAAACTCCAAATATTGATCGTATTGCAAATGAGGGCATAAGGCTTAATCATTGTTATGTAACAAATTCGATTTGCACGCCAAGTAGAGCAGCAATTCTTGCTGGAACATACAATCATGTAAATTGTGTAACAACTTTGAATACCCCTATGAATAATAAAATGCCTAATGTTGCTAAACATCTTCAAACTGGAGGTTATCAAACTGCAATAGTAGGTAAGTGGCACCTTGGTGAAGGTAAAAACCATGAACCAACTGGATTTGATTATTGGTCTGTATTGCCCGGCCAGGGCGATTATTTTGACCCCCATTTTATTGAAATGGGTAAAGAGATTGAAGTGCCTGGCTATGCGACTGAAATTATAACAGAGAAAAGTATAGGCTGGCTCAAGAAAAGAGATACTAAAAAACCTTTTTTCTTAATGTGTCATCATAAAGCACCTCATCGAGAATGGGAGCCTCATCCTAAATATCGAGAGCTTTTTCAATCTGATATTAAAGTTCCAAATACTTTTGATGATGATTATAAGAACCGCGCCAAAGCTGCTGCTGAGGCTAAGATGCGTATAAAAGAAGACATGACTTATGATGATCTTGGCTTGGTACAACCAGAGGGTGGTTCAGAAATTGGTCTACGTACACGTCCTAAAAGTTCTAAACGGAAAATCCCAAATCCCACGAATGTAAAAGATATAGTTCTTATCGATAAACATACTGGTGAAAAATTTACTTTTGTGTCCCAAAAAGAATTTCATCAATTTAAATATCAAAGATATATGAAACGATATCTTGCGACAATCGCATCCATCGACGAAAGTGTTGGGCAACTCTTAGATTATCTTGATGAAAATCATTTAACTCAAAACACTATTGTGATTTACACATCGGATCAGGGCTTTTTCTTGGGTGAGCATGGGTGGTTTGATAAGCGATTTATTTATGAAGAGTCATTTCAAATGCCTTTTTTATGTCGTTATCCAATTGAGATAAATTCAGGACAAGTATGTGATGACATATGCTGCAACGTAGATTTTGCGCCAACATTTTTAGATTTTGCAGGATTGAAAACTCCCACATACATGCAAGGGAAAAGTTTGAAGCCTATCTTAAGAAATAAAGTTCCTGAGGATTGGGCGCAAACGGCTTATCATAGGTATTGGATGCATAAAGACCCTGACCACAACGCTTTCTCTCATTATGGTATCCGCGATCAGAACTATAAACTGATTTATTGGTACAATGAGGGCTTCGATTTGCCTGGAACAAATCATGGAGGTGAGGATCGCGAATGGGAGCTGTTTGATTGTAAAAAAGATCCAATGGAACTTTTTAATGAAATCAATAATCCAGAATACGCAAGCATAAAAAAGAAAATGAGAGAGCTATTGGATAAAAAAATGGCTGAAATTGGTGATGAGCCGGTTCACTAAATACTATAATTTACCACTTTTATAATGACACTAGTTTCGTAAATAGTATGGTATTTTATTTTTCTATTAGTTCTAAATTTTTTAGCGATTAATCTTAAGACTGCTAAAACATAAAAATTTAAATATATTGGAGAATAAAATGCTTGGAGAAAAAGCAGGGTCTATGACCTTTAAGGAAACTAATAAGGCGATAGACACAGGAAAGTATGGAATGCCTGGTATGGAAACTAGCACCGTTGGTGGTGGTAAACTTCTAGGACATGACGTTATGGCCCAATCAACATTTACTGCTGAGATGCGACCTGATGGTTCATGGCTGGGTGAGTGTCCAAATGCAGGCATTATATTTTGTTCTGAAGGTGTTGCGACATTTAGGGCAAATGGTGTTGGTAATATGACAGAATCTGGTGGAGTCGCATTTAGAGGTGCAGCTTCATTTGAAACTTCATCTGAAGCATTATCTGAACTGAATGGTAAGTGTTATATGTTTACTTACGACTCAGACCCAGAGGGTAATGCAGAATGGAACCTTTATCCCTGTAAATAAAAACTACTTTTAATGTGAAACTAACAGTTCAAAATTTATAGAATTATACTTCACATACAATAAGTTTTTACACAGCTAATTTCCCAAAATAACTGAGAAATGGCAAATAATTTAAACAAAAGAAAGAAATAAAAAATGGCATCATCATTCTACATTGTTAATCACCACCTTAAACCAGGAATGGCAGCTGAGTGGTGGGGAAAGCTTGGCGCGCATATGGGCGACGAAGTCGCTTTTGCAGAAAATGTTAAGTCCAATATGAACAAAGGTTTTTTTAATCACTCCTTCATGCCAATGAGTCAAGAGGGTCCAATTTATTGTGTTTGGGAAGCCAAAGAGGGAATTTCAGATTCTGATTTTCAAGATTTTATTGATGGTCCTGATGGGGTTAATTTTGGCCTTATTGCTCTAAATAATAACGTAATGAAACTTGATTTGGCTTTAACTGGTGGACAAACACCATATGAGAATAAGTTCTAAGCTTCTTAAATCTTACCTTGGGTGATGGGATCCTTACAATTGGGTCCCATCACATTTTTAATCTTCTAGTATTAAGACCAATCTTGATGTACTTCACCGCGGTACGCGTTAATTTTCATATCATCAAATATGCCACTGTATTTTTCAGCAATCTCCTCACCGTTTTTTTCCCAAATCTTATTGCAAGCTTCAAAAGCTGCCATATCGCGATATTCAAGCCAATTTCCAAACATTAATTTTCCTTCAGGCAGAAAAAGACGGCTTGAATGAAATTTTATCATCCCTAGTGGTCTGAGTTTATCCGCAAGAGCTGTCATTTCCTTTTGAAATATTTCAATTGACCTTTCCATTGAATCTTCGTTTGGATATTCAATCGTTGTAAAACTAATTATTGTACCAGACATTTAATGGTCTCCATGATTATTAAAATAATAAGTAAAATCTAATAAATAAAATTTCTTTAAACTAGTCTGACTATAAAACTAGTTTAGAGAAAAGATTTCCTTTTAATATGATTAGTTTTATAAATGTGCATAAAGCTTTGCAGAAAAAGATTTGCTGCCTTAGGATATTTTCTTTGTATTGATTTGTGGTACTAAAAAATATTGTTTTATTAGTAGTGTTAAAGATATGATTATGATGCGTTATGTAGAGTTAATTATTTTTTTTATAGTTATACCTCTAGTGTTGGCAATTTATCTTCCACCAAAAGCTATGTACCCAGTGTTATCGATTAGCACATTATTAGGGCTGATTTTATTACATTTCACAAAGGGTTTTTTATGGAGAAATCTGCTTGGAAAAATTCATTTTGTTCCAGTAATTAGTCTTAGTTTAATTACTTTCATATTTTCTAGTTTATTGTGTTGGATAATCCTACCTGAGCGATTGTGGTCAATTATTCTCACCGCACCTTATATGTTGATTGCAATAGCTATCCTTTATCCTTTGCTTTTAGTTGTTCCTCAAGAACTAATATACCGCGTTTTATTTTTTGAACGATATGGAAATCTTTTCAAAAACCAAAGTCATGCAGTTTTTGTTAACGCTGTATTATTTTCGTTTGCCCATCTTATGTATTGGCATGTTGTAGTATGGCTTGCTACCTTCATCGGCAGTTTCATTTTTTCATATGCTTATTTGAAGCCTCGTGGGTTTGTACAAACTTGTGCCTTACATAGTTTAGCTGGTGTGGCAATTTTTGCGAGTGGTCTGGGATGGTTATTTTTTTCAGGTGGAAATCTCGCACAATAATCCCTTTGGGGATTTTTTGTAAAAATATACTTTAAGATCAAATCTTAATGTTTTTAAACTGAGCTGCCAATTGGTGGATTTGCATATGAAGGATTGCTAAAAACGGTGTTACCTAAACCTTCTGCTTTGGCAGCTATTAGTACAGATGGGTGCATTTCTAACTTTTGTGTAATACGGGTTAAATTTTTAAAATTTTCTAGTGAAAACCAATCAGTTTTATCTAATGGGTAAAGTTTCATCCATCTAAGCATAACACAAAGATAAATATCTAAAATACTGGGATTATCAGAAAGAAAAAAAGTTTTTTTGTTTGCCTCTTTATTTAACAAAGTAAGATGAGTATTTAATTGTGCGCTTATATTTAAGCGTAATTCATTTATTGCTTCCCCACTATTATATTTTTCTGAGTAAAATAAAATTCGAAGCGAAGAATGAACAGTATTCGATAGAAAAAATAACCACTTTAAGGCGTATGTTCTATCTTCATCACCAACCATTGGAAAACTGCTTTTATGATTGTCTGCCAACCAAAGTAGGATAGCAGCTGTTTCAAATATTGTACCGTGTGGAGTTTCAAGAACTGGGATCAAACCATTCGGGTTCAAAGTAAGGTATTTTAGATCTTTTTGCTCATTTTTTTTACGATCAACTAAAGTAGTAGAATATTCTGCACGAATTTCTTCTAAAAATATACGTATTATTAACGACGCATTATCTGGTGCAAAATGTAATTTATAGCTCATGTATTTCCTATTAAATATATCAATTAGATTGTCATTATTTGGTTAAATATTCCTTTAAACACCAATCACTTTACTTCGTCTTTCCATGAGTAAAATATCACGCCAGAGGCCGTTCATTTTACCAAGTTTTTCTCTAATTCCTAATTTTTTAAAGTCGTTTTTGAGATGAATATTTATACTTGCTTGATTTTCAGGGAATACCCCAGCCTGAAGTGTCCAAATACCCTCTTGCTCTGATTTATTAATTAACTCACTTAGCAATAAGTATCCTGTACCCTTGCCTGAATGTACTGAAGACACATAAAGGCTCACTTCAGCTACTCCACTATAGACAAATCGTTTAGATACTGCCGATAGAGCAGCCCAACCAATAACCACACCATTGAGTTCAGCAACTATTCTGCAAGAGTTTAAAAAGTATTTATTCCATTCATCCCATTCTTTAGCCTTCAATTGAAATGTTGCATTTCCTGTATCAATTCCTTGTTGGTAAATTGATTTTACAGTGGGGAAATCAGATTTTCTAAAGTCACGAATTTTCATAATTTTATCACTCTGTTAATTTTAATTACCCATAATTTTTCTACGACGTTCTTTCATACGAACATCGGCCTCATTTGTACCATCATGAAATGAGCCAAAAAATTTATCCCATGGAATTTCAAGAGAGCCGTAATTACATTCAAAATATCGATGGTGCATTTGATGATGAAATGTTCCAAGTGCTAATCTATTCTGGTCTTTAACAACCAAACCCTCAAAACCAGTATGTGTAGTCGCAGCAGTCAATGCATAATATTGGAGGTGGTATAAAATGTGCACAGGGTGAGCAGCAACGAGCCAATGAATTAGAACTGACCCTAAGAATATAAAATGCTCTACTGGGTGCATTGAAAGCCCAGACCATGGACCAACGTTTATATTGCGATGATGAAGTGAATGTACGTGCTTATAGAAAAATGGGATATGTAAAAAGCGATGAATCCAATAGAAATAAAAGCTTTCCCAAATTGGTATTAAAAAAAACATTAGAACAAACCATATTGGATGTGCAGCCCAAGTTAGCATCGGAGCATAACCATTGCTTATAGCCCAAAACATTAATACTTCGTAAATAGTCCAGATTGTAACGCCACTAATTAAGGTCCAAAACATATTGTCTCTGATTTGCCCGCCCAAAGTAAATTGACGGCCATTTTTCATCAAAGGACGTGGGTCATATCTTAAATCTTTACCTTGTTTAGTGAAAGTATAAAAGTAAAGATGAAGTCCACCTGCCACAACACTCATCAATATCATGTTGCGGATATACATTTGGACAATCCAGCCAAAAGCTAATGTTTTTGTTTCCTCTAGCGGAGGTTGAAACCAATAAAAAGAAATAAAGGCTATGCCAACAATGATCAGTTTTTCAGTGATTAAAAACCAAGAGTTCCAAAACCATGCAAGTATTTCTAAAGGGCGTAATGGCCAAGTAAATAATGGAGAAACATTTATTGGAACATTTGGAGTGTGATTCCAGCCTTTAAGTTTTCCATCATCCATTTGTAGTTATTTCCCTTTTTAATAATTACATTTAAATCATATGTGTTTTGTGATGTAAAATTTAACCTTTATTAATCTTACTGAAATTATCTATTTATTATTTATGATGCAGTTTTTGGTGTACAGTTTAAATATATAAAAACAAATCTTGTTTTAATACTAGTTTTAATACTAGAGTTTATTTTTAAATTTAAAGAGTTTTCATTTAATTTAATGCTAATATTTTATTTATTATTCAAGTTATAGGTATTTATATTTGTTTGGTGTACTGTAAATCTGTATTTAATAGGAGAAAAAAATGATAGAAAATTTTGGTGGAATGTTAAATTTTGTCGTATTTATTGCGCTTACATTGGGATGGGCAGCCTATGCTTTTCAAATGTCTTTTGGAATAAATGCATTTTATGAGAAATTTAATATTAGTAAAACAGCAACAATAATTGGAGGCTTTGTAAGTTCTTTTGCTGCGTCAGCAGTTGTTATGCATTTGATACTTTTATTCAATGGAGTTGAGGGTGCTTGGTACCTCTTTACATATTTTATTGTACAGGCTGCTTTTGCTGCATTTTTAAGTTGGAGAACAGTATCTGCAAAGGTTGCTGCTGATGAGGGTGTAATTTATACTATGGAGCCAATTATTGCACCACTTGTATTTGGCGGTGCATACTGCTTTTTATTGTACAGAATGCAAGATATCCTTTATTTGTCGTAATATAAAACAAACATTATTTAATACAATTCAGGGGTCTTTGATTATCCCTGAACTAAATTTTAAATATGAGTTTAGTTTTTAATAACAAATTTATTGCTAAAAAAATCACTACAATTTTATTTACCAAAAGAATAATTTAAAATTTATAAGTATGATTATTTAACTGATAGATAACTTGGGTATAGTATAAAGGTTCTTTAATTTGAATAACCAGATATATGAAATAGCGCAGCGTCAGTTAAATGATTATCGTTCCACAGAGCCAGGTATGTGCTTTTCCAAAAAAGATTTTAGCTTAAATGTTGAAGATGCATATGCGGTTCAAGATGAGATAACACGATTGCGTATTGATGATGGTGAGCGAGTTGCCGGGTATAAAGTTGGATGTACTGGACCAGGAACAACGAAGTTATTTGGGATGAAAGGGCCTATTCGGGGAACATTATTTGATACTGAAGTTCATAAAGATGGTGTGGCATTGGATGCTAGATCTTTTTGTAATCTTGCAGTTGAAGCAGAAATGGGAATTAAGATAGGAGCGCAAGGGCAAATTCTATCTGTTTTTCCCGTTATTGAATTGCATAATTTTATATTTAGAGGACCAAAGAAATCTTTGTCAGAATTGATTGCAAATAATGGTTTAAATAAAGGTATGGTTTTGTCAAAAAAATCTTGGGAAAAGATGCCAGAAATGTACAAAGAAAATTCTGTATTATCTCTAGAGATAAATGGTTCAGTTGTTGACAGTGGTAACCTATGGCCAATGGATGGTGGGCCATTATCTTCTTTAAGCTGGTTAAATGCTAATCTAGCAAAGTATGGTTTGAAATATTGTGGCGAAAATATTATTTTAGGTGGCACAGCTTTAGGCCTATATCATATAAAGCCAGGCGATACGGTTAACGTTAAGGTCAATGGCCAATCTGCTGTTAAATGTTTTGTTTCTTTATTAGCAGCATGATTTTTTTTAGAATTTTAGAATCTTGGATGATTATTAGCGGTTTTGTGAATGATACTCTGGATTTGGTTGCATGTTAGTGGCGCTAGCAACGCGATTTGTCATATTAAAAAAACCAGCAACGGAAGCAATATCCCAAATATCATGATCAGAAAAACCATTCGTTCGCAAAGCTTCACGGTCAGATTCTTGGATATTCTTACTATTTTCAGTCATCAGAGCAGCAAAATCTAACATTGCCATTTGCTTTTTATTAATATTTGAACTGCGATAATTCATGACTAGCTGCTCACCTAAAATAGGATCTCCAGAAAGTTTTCTTACCGCTGCACCATGTGCTGTAAGGCAATAATAGCATTTATTAATTGAAGAAACTACGACAGCAATCATTTCACGTTCTAATTTTGATAGACCACTATCTGCTAACATCACATTGTTATATAAAGTTGTAAATGCATCAAGCTTATCAATATTAAATGCATATGCTTTTAAAACGTTAGGAACTATTCCTAACTTTTCTTCACAAATATTAAAATATTTCTTTGTTGTGTCTGGTAAAGGATCCAACATTGGTAAATCAAGTGCGGTTGGGATATTCCTCATAAAGTTTCCTTTTAGTTTTTGTTGATATTGATTTTGAAATCATCTGATATCAAGTAGGATGATTCAAGAGGTGATACAATTTCTATAAGTCTAACTAATATGGTAAGTATCATAAGTTTATAAAAATTGATGGACACAAATAAAATATATTTGCAGAATTGTCCTTATTATTTTGGAGTTTTAAGATGAGTGCAATTTTATGTTATGGAGACAGTAATACTCACGGTACAATGCCTATTCTACCGGGTCAGCCACTGGTGCGCTATGAAAGGGGTATTCCCTGGCCTGATAAAATGAGTAATATATTGGGCACCGAGCACATAGTTATATCTGAAGGTTTGCCAGGACGAACTACAGTCCATGATGATCCAATCGGTGGAGGAATGCGTTCTGGGATTGATTTATTACCAGCAATATTAAAAAGTCATGAGCCTTTAGATTTGTTGATTATTATGTTGGGTACTAATGACCTAAAGCCTCGGTTCTTATCTTCATCTTTAGATATAGCCCAGTCTGTTGATAGAATTGTAAAGGAAAGCCAATGGTATGCACCTGGATTAGATGTAATAATTATCTCACCAGCATCTGTTATACCAAATGGTACATTAACAGATGTTTTTTTTGGGGCAGAAATACGCCAAAAAGATTTATCTACACATTTGCAAAATATTGCATCCATAAACAAAACTGGATTCATGAATGCTGATGATTATGTTAAAGTATCTCCAATTGATGGCGTACATTGGGATGAAGATACACATAATTCTTTTGGGATTGCAGCTGCCCAAGTCGTCTTAGATTACTTAAATAAACGTAGAAAAATAATTACATAAAAATTATATATTTAAGCTTAAAGATTTTTTTTCTTTAAATCCTAGATTGTTTAAATTGTAAAAATAGAATTGGAAGCATAAGTACGATTCCTATGGCCATTGTCATTAATCCGGGTGCAATAAATAAGAATGATACAATTGCGACCCACCAACGTTCCCATTTCTTTAGTGGAGATTTAAAATATCCTGAGAATGCTACACCAAGTGATGCAATGCCTAACATTGCACCAATAAGTGTTACAGTAAATAACCACCACGTAAAGCCATCTGCAACAAGCAATAATGCAGGTGAATAAACAAAAACAAAAGGTACAAGAGCTTTAGCAATCCCAAGACGGAATGCAGTGTTGCCTGTTTTGAATGGATTTGATCCTGCAATTCCAGCTGCAGCATATGCTGCTAAAGCCACTGGAGGTGTAATATCTGCTAAGACACCATAATAAAAAACAAAGAAGTGTGCCACGATTGGCTCTACATTAAGAACTGCAAGTGCGGGCGCAGCTACTGCTACTAAAATGATATATGTTGCAGTTGTTGGGATGCCTGCACCCATAATGATACAAGAAATAGCAATCAAAATTAGAGACGTGAATAATGCCCACTGAGCCACACTAAAATAACCTAATAAAGGTAGCGAGCTCAACATTGTACCAATGTCTGTTGCTGTTTGTACAACAACGTATCCCAAGCGAAAGCCAACCCCAGTCAATGTAACGACCCCAACAACTATACCTACTGTTGCTGCAGCTGCGCCAACTGCTAAAGTATTCTTTGCACCAAAAGCTAGACTGCCCCATAAATCTTTAATTGAAAGTCGATGATTAGGATTAAGAAATCCGACCACGACACAGGCGATGATGCCATAAACTGCTGCATAGTCTGGGGTTTTTCCAGATAGTATCATGTACACTAAAATGATCAGTGGAATAAGGCTTAACCAATGATCTTTCAAAACCACTCCAAGTCTGGGTAATTCCTCAGAACGCAATCCACGTAGGCCTAATTTTTTAGCTTCTAAGTGTACCATGATAAAAATACCAAAATAATGTAGCAAAGCAGGAAAAAGAGCTGCAGCTAAAACATCTCGTAATGGTATTTCTAGATATTCAACCATTATAAAAGCAGCGGCACCTAAAATGGGTGGAGTAATTTGACCACCAGTTGAAGATGTAGCCTCAACGGCACCTGCGAAATGCGCTGGGTAACCTACGCGTTTCATAGCTGGAATAGTTAGTGCGCCTGTTGTTACAGTATTTGCAATTGATGAGCCGGATATTGTTCCCATGAATGCACTAGAAAAAATAGCTACTTTAGCTGGGCCACCAGAATAACGGCCAGCAATTACCATTGCCATATCAATAAATAATTGCCCTAACCCAATTCTAGTAGCTAAAACACCAAATAAAATAAAAAGGAAAACATATTGTGCCATTACGCCAATTGCGATTCCATAAATGCCTTGGTTTGTCATATATAGATGATTGACAATGCCAAGCCACGAAGATCCACCATGCTTCAAGGCTCCAGGCATTATAGGTCCAAAGTAAGCAAACCCAATGAAAGCTAAACCTATAATTGGAAGCGTTGGCCCAACGCTGCGTCTTGCAGCTTCAAGTGTAAGCAAAAGTAAAGCAGAGCCCATGAAAACATCAAATTGTGATGGGTTCCCGACACGTTGCGCTAATGCTGATGCTGGCAGAAGTGGTAAATACATTGATGCAACAACTGCTAAAAATGCAAAAATTATGTCAATTAATGGAATGCCATCAAATCTATACCAAGCTTTAGGAGGTAAACTATCGCTTGTTTTGCGAACGCCAAATAATAAAAATACTAACCCAAGAACAAATGATAAATGTATACCACGATGCACCAATTCACGCACTAAGCCAAAACCAGAAGCATAGAAGTGATAAACAGACATTAATACTAAGATAAAGCTAATCACATAACCAAGTAATTTACCTGTATTGCGAAATGCTGTTTCAGGATCAAATTTACGCTCAATTTCAGCTAACTGCTCAGGTGTAAGCTCAGGTGTTGTATCTGTAGGCATGATAAATTCCATATCAGTATAAATAAAACAGCCTCAGGCGTATAAAACACCTGAGGCATATGTAGTTTTTTTAAATGATCTATTTAATCAAACCAACTTCACGATAAAATCGCTCTGCACCAGCATGTAAAGGTACGCCTACGCCAGCTAATGCTGTATCAGGAGTTATAGTCTTACCTTTTGCATGGCCAACATCAAGTAATTTACGGGACTCTTTGTTCCATAATGCTTTAGTGATGTTGTAAATCAACTCATCATCTTCTGAAGCAGAAGTGAACCATTGTGCGCCAACAGATACTGTTGAAGTTGCGGCAACACCTTCATAGGTTCCATCAGGAATATCTGAAGATGCAAAGAAGCCGTACTTTTCAGTTAATGCATTAGCACCTGCTCCATCAATCGGTACAAGTTTAATGTCTGCAGCTGATGCTAATTCAACCAAAGAACCAGTTGGATAACCAGCAACTACAAAGAATGCATCAATTTTACCATTACGTAATGCTTCTGCAGCTGCGCCACCTTTAAGTGCTTCTGCAGTTAAATCAGAAGCTGATAGGCCATTAGATTCAAGAATAAGGTTTGCATCAACGTATGTACCAGATCCTGGCTCATCCAATGAAACTCTTTTACCAGCTAAATCAGCAACGGAGTTTATGCCACTGTCAGCTAAAGCTACAAGATGTATATGCTCTTCGAATAAGGCTGCAATTGTGCGGAGTTCTGTAGCAGGTTTGCTGCCTTCCATAGTCCCTGTACCTGTATAAGCCCAATAAGCCACGTCAGATTGTGCAAAGCCTGAATTACGTAAACCAGAAATAATTGCGTTAACATTATCAACAGAGCCACGTGAAGATACAGCTGATGCTATTAAGCCATCTACGCCACAAGATCCGCCTTTGCCACATTCGCGTGACCCTGGAGGTTTTGAAATTGCATTGGCAATTACACCACCAACTGGGTAGTAAGTATAAGCTGTGCCACCTGTTCCGATTGTGAAAAAGTTTATATCTTGCGCAGATGCGTTTCCACTAAAGCCAAGTGCTAGTACAGCACTTAAGGCAGCTGTTTTAAATAATTTTATCATTTTTTCCCCTTTTTTTGGTTTATGTCCTCTAAAAAAATTCAATTGGTTTTAAAGAGTATCAAGTTAATTATTAGTTCAAACATAACCAACTCTATAAACTAAATTACTTAAATTGAGCATATAATACAACTGTATAAAATCTAATTTTTTATACAGTTGTATTATATTATTATTGAAGGGTCAGGAAATGGAACATCTATACCTGCTTTTGTTCGATCCATTACAACTGATGTCTTAAAGCGTTTGATATGTTCATCATGAAAAAATATTAGTATTAATAAATAAACAAAGAATATGTCGCCAGTGGACTTTTTGATGGCGAATTTACAGATTATTCAGTGACTTATTGAGATACTTTATCATTAAATGGGTGCTAGATAATTATTTAAGCACACATGCATATAGGGTATTTTATATTTGAAAAAACTAAAACCAATTGAGGTGCTAATGGCCTTGACCGTTCCTCTAGTTTGGGGGATGGGGTTGGTTATTGCTAAAGGTGCTATTGATCATTTCCCCCCAATCTTATTGATGGCTTTAAGGTTTAGTTTGACTGCATTTGTTTTGGTTTGGTTTGTACCCATTCCAAAGAAACACTTAATTAATTTATTTGGAATTGCTATTATAGCCGCTGCTATTCAATACAGCTTAACTTTCACTGGATTAAAGGGCTTAGATGCTGGAGTAGCTGCATTGATTGTTCAATTAGAAGTGCCATTCCTAGTTATATTAGGGATTATCTTTTTAAAAGAAAAAGCAGAATGGAAAACATTCGTTGGAATTGCTTTGGCATTTATAGGCGTAGCAATAATGACGCAACAAAATGAAATACGGGTAAACATAGGATATGTTGCACTTGTTGTTTTGGGTGGTTTGGCATGGGCAATAGGTCAAATTCTTATCCGAAAATTGGTAGATATCAAAGTAATGCAAGTAACCGCTTGGGTTGCGGTATTTGCTGTTCCACAACTATTTGCAATGTCAGCAATATTCGAAAATGGTCAAATAGAAGCAATACAAGGGGCTTCTCAATTGGTTTGGTGGGCGGTCATATATTTGGGATTAGTAATGACTGCACTAGGATACTTTCTTTGGAATAGTTTAATTCGCAATCATGATGTAGGCAAAGTTGCTCCCTTTTTATTATTGCTGCCAGTGTTTTCTTTAACTGGTGGCATTATTTTTCTTGGAGAGAGCCCAACGCTTCCAATGATTTTTGGTGGGTTAATTATTTTATTTGGTGTAGGATTAATTACTATTCCTAATTCATTTTTTAATTTGATAATAAAATATTTCTACAAATAATTTATTGTATCATCGCTAGTTCTTGAAAAATTAAATCGACATCAGATATTGGAGTCTGTTCTAAATGAATTTTTCGTAGCCCATCCAAAAATGTGTCTATTAGATCTTTATCCCCATTAAGGTAATTTTCTATCGGCTTAATAAATAATTCGCTTGGTTGATCATATTCATCTGCCCAATGTGCCATATTAAATATGATTGGCATGAAGGTAATAGCTGCTTCTGTAAGGCAATATATTTTTTTTTGGGAGTGCGATTTGTCTTTCCTGACATTTAGAAGCTTAATATCTAGAAGACGATTCAATTTTTTAGCTAGTGTTGAAGATGAAATTCCTTCAAGGTTTTTTCTCAATAATACATTATATGTTTGTCGGTTAAATAAAGCTATGTCTCGAAGTATGATGATAGACCATTTATCACCTATTAAATCAGCGGCCAGGCCAATAGGACACATTCTATCATTTGGTGATAATAACATTCTAAAAATCCACTCTGATTGTTAAACTGGTTCAAAAATAAGAGTATACATTTGAAATAGAATATCAAACAATTAATCGTGATATGACTAAAATAAAATATTACAAACAATGGTTTCAATAAAATTAATAATGGAGAGTTAATATGATAGTTAAGCTAACGCAAGATTTAGCCAGAGGATTTGCACCTTGGAAAGAAATGTATTTTGAAAATAAAGCTGAGCTTGAAGCTATTGGCGGTAAGTTGATTTATGCGGGTTCTGAGAAAGATAATGATAACACAATGTTAGTTTTAATTGACTTTGAATCGCCTGAAGCAATGAAGGCTTTTGCTGGACATGAAGAGATGAAAGCAAAAAGGGCAGCAGCTGGTGCTTTACTAGAAACAACTCAAGTCACTGTAATGAGTGACGAGTCTTTTACATAAAACCAAGAAAGGAAATATGATGTCAATTCACGATAAATTAAACGCTTCAATGGATAGCCGCGATGTGAGTTCTTATTTGGATTTAATTCATGATGATTTTGTGGTAGTTTTTCATAAATCAGGTAATCAGTTTTCCAAATCAGAATGGTCTGAAATGGTTACTGGAATGATGGCTAATGATAAGTTTGTTCAAGAGTCATCTAGGTGCGTTTATGAAAATGATGATATACTGGTTAGTCATGGCCTAATGTCTTATCCAGACGGATCAAGAGAAGCAGTTATGTTGGTAGCAATGTTAAAAGATGGCAAAATAATCCGAATGGAAACTGGGGCAACAACATTAGAATAAAGGAGAATTAAAATGGCTTCTATAGAAGTAAAAAACTTTGCAAATGATGCAGATGAAGTAAGCACGCCAAATAATGCTAGGGTAGAAACTGTAAATATTGGTGGTCAAAAGGTAATGAAACTAACTATCCAGCCTGGCTGGAAATGGTCTGATGATATTAAACCACTTGTTGGAACTGATAGCTGTAAGGCAAAACATTTGGGCGTAATAGTTGAAGGATCAATAACCTGCCAACATGATGATGGGACTCAAGTCACTTATTCAGCTGGAGATGCTTACGCTATAGATCCGGGACATGATGCTTGGATTGAAGGAGATACTCCTGCAGTTGCTTATGAGTTTCACGGTGCCTGGGGTGACCAATAAAACTTTAAGCCACTAATCAATAAAAAAGGAAGATATTATGTTTGCAACTTTCACTGATTGGGAGTTCGAAGATATGGATGGTGCTCCAGATATTGCTCGAGGCATGTGGCCTATGATGCAAGCAGCAGGTGCCACTAGTTTTAAGGCAACTCAAACAGGAGAAAACACGGTTAGAACAATGTTAACGTGGCCAGATGCTGAAACTGCTCAAGCAGCTATTGAAAGAATGAGAGCCACTGCTTTAGAAAAAATGCCAGGCAAAGTTATAAGCACATCTGCTGGAGTTTTAATGGTAGATTTAAATTAATTTTTGATTAGTTAATTTATATTTAGAATGGGCAATTTTGATTGCCCATTCAATTTTTTTGAGCAATCAATTTAATATTTGAAGAAATATTAAGAATATACGCTCCTACTAGACACCTTTTTTTGAAGTGTTATTGTAAATTAATTCAATAACAAAAAAGGTTTAAAGAATGTCAAAAAAAATGATAGTTTCTGCAGTAGCATTGGCGCTTTTAGCTACAAATGCATTTGCAGGTGGACACTGTGCTTCTGGTAAAACGCTTGAGAAAGGTAAATTCACTATTGCAACTGGTAACCCAGCCTATTTCCCATGGGTAATGGATGATGCGCCGGAAAGTGGGCAAGGATTTGAAGCTGCTGTTGGATATGCGGTTGCAAAAGAAATGGGTTTTGCAAAAGAAGATGTAGTTTGGGTAAGGTCTTCTTTTGATGAGGCTATTCAACCAGGTGTTAAAAATTTCGACGTAAATATGCAGCAATATTCTATAACCGATGAGCGTGATCAAGTTGTTGATTTTTCTGTACCTTACTATACTGCACCAATGGCAGTTTTAGTTGGCGCTAGTGCAACAGGTACTGCAGCAACTATTGAGGCTTTGAAAAATTTAAAATGGGGAGCAGTTGGTTCAACAACAGCTGTTCAAAAAATTGCAAATAGTGTTAAACCAAATAATGCTCCATTACTTTATGCAGATAATGCCGATGTTAATGCTGCGATTACAGCAAATCAAATAGATGCAGCAATGTTTGATCTCCCAACTGCTCTATTTTTGAGTGCAGTGATGATAGAAGGATCAAAAGTAATAGGTCAATTTCCATCTTCAGAAAGTGATGATGCGGACCAGTTTGGTATGCTTATGGAGGAAGGAAATCCTTTGAAATCATGTGTGGACACAGCACTAAACTCAATCACTAAAAGTGGCATTTTAGCATCTATTGAAGCACAGTGGTTACAGGACACTACTGGTGTTCCATTAATTAAATAATATGCCAAAGTACAAAGCGGCGGGAATGACCCGCCGCGAACTATATGAACATCAGCAACGACGAAGGTCGCTAATTATAGCTGGCATAAGTACAATTTGTGTTGTTGTTACTATAATTTTTCTTGTACCTTTGGCGCCTGGTTGGGAAAAAGTTCAAAAAAGTTTTTTTAATGGAGCGGTTTTAACTAAAACATTTCCAAAATTATTAGATGCTTTTAGAGTCAATATAATGATTTTTGCATGGTCTGCTCCTGCAATTGCCATTTTGGGATTAATGATTGCTCTTGCTAGAGATGCAAAATCACCTGCTTTATTTCCACTACGTATTTTTGGCGCTGCATTTACTGATATATTTCGAGGTGTCCCTGTTATCTTAACTGTTTATTTGATTGGTTTTGGCATACCTGGATTGGGCCTTCCTAGGCCTTGGAATTCTCCATTTATATGGGGATCTTTAGCATTAATTTTAACATATTCAGCCTATGTTGCAGAAATTTTTCGCGCTGGTATTGATAGTGTACATCCAAGCCAAAGATCTGCGGCACTGTCATTAGGCCTTTCAGAAAGGCAAGTGATGAAAGACGTAATTTTGCCTCAAGCAATTCGAAATGTTGTCCCTTCGCAAATGAATATGTTAATTGCGCTCCAAAAAGATGTATCACTTTTAAGTTTTATTGGACCGGTTGAGATCTTTCGTCAGGCTGGAGTTTATAAATCTCTTTTTGCTAATTTTACACCTTATGTTGGTGCCGCAATTATTTTCTTAATAGTAACAATACCTGCCACCCGATACGCTGATTATTTGATGGCGCGTCAAATGCGGGAAAGACGATAATGTTAAAATTAGAATTACGTAATGTTGTCAAACGTTTTGGTGAAAACACAGTTTGCAATGGAATTAGCCTGGGTGTTGAGCAAGGGCAAATGGTATGTTTAATAGGTGCATCTGGCGCTGGTAAATCTACAGTACTGAGATGTATAAATTTACTTGAACCTATTGAAGATGGTGAGATATTTTTGGATGAAGAAGATATCTCAATACCAGGTTTAAATCCGCAAAATGTACGATCAAAAATTGGAATGGTATTTCAAAACTTTAACTTATTTCCTCATATGACTGCGTTTGAGAATGCTATTTTGGCTCCAAAACGAATTAGAGGATTATCAAAAATAGACCTTAATGCTGAGATCGAAATGCTTTTTGAACGTTTTGAATTAACAGAAAGAATGCATAATTATCCTGATCAATTATCAGGTGGTCAACAACAAAGGGTGGCCATAGTTCGAGCCCTTGCAATGAAACCTGAAGTTATGTTGTTTGATGAAATTACATCAGCGCTAGACCCTCAGCTTGTAGGAGAGGTTTTGGATGTTTTGTTACAATTAAAAGCTCAAGGAATGACCATGGTTCTAGCGACTCATGAGATGCAGTTTGCACGCCAAGCTGCAGATAAGATCTGCTTTCTCAAAGATGGAAAAGTCGTAGAAGAGGGTACAGCAAAAGAAATTTTTAATACCCCCAAGCAAGCTGAAACAAAAGCATTTTTAGAACGTGCATTAAAATAATTTAAAACTTAAAAGGAAATTTATAATGGCACTTTTTAATAAATGGGAAAAAGCTTAGAATAATAAAGATGCCAAAGCATTCCTTGATTTACACCATCTTGAATTTGAATTTCTTTTTCATTCAAGTGGTAAAGTTATGAAGAGGGCAGATATGTCTGTAGATATGGTTGCTAGTATTATGGGAAATGAAATAATTCAGAATAGGCGATGCATCTATGAAAATGATAAAATATTAGTTATTCACCAATTCAATAAATTTGTTAGTGGAGATAAAGAAGCCCTAATGATTACTATCTTAAAGAAAGATGGCTTAATGTGGCGAATGGAAACTGGCGCTACATCAATTAATTAATTTTTAAACTTAACAGATTATCTGATATCACGGTGAATTGTTGAAACTGCATTAAACTTTCTCGATAGAATCTTAGATAATCTTTCTGTAATTGCAACAGATCTATGTTGGCCTCCAGTGCAACCAATTGTGATAGTCAGGGACGTTTTTCCTGTTAGGGAATGTAAAGGGATCCAGTGTTTCATTAAATTCGAAATGCTATCAACGGTTTCAACCGCCTCAGGTTGAGAAAATACATAATCTGATACTGCATCATCAAGTCCAGTTTGTGATCGTAATTCAGTTTTGTAGTAAGGATTATCAAGAAAGCGAACATCAAACATATAATCAGCATCTAATGGTATGCCATTCTTATACCCAAAGCTCATTACATTCAAAATGATTTCGGAGCTAACATCACGATTCAGTATTAACTTCCCTATGCGGTTACGGAGCTCTTGTGTCTTCATAGATGATGTATCTAGTACATAATTTGCAGATGCTCTTATTTCTGAAAGCAGGATGCGTTCTTTAGAAATGCATTCAAGTAAGCTGTCACTTTCATGTATTGGATGTCGACGGCGTGTTTCAGAATAACGCCGTACTAAAACTCTGTCAGAGCAGTCTAGAAACAATATAGTGTTTGGTGTTTTGGCATTTTCTAATTCACCAATTGTCGAAAGAAATTTATCAAAAAATTGATCACCTCTCACATCCAATGATACTGCCAAACCTTGTTCAGTAGTGCGAGAAGTGTTGGTTAATTGAGTAAGGTCATGCAATAATTCTAAAGGTAGATTATCAACACAAAAGAAATTGAGGTCCTCTAAAGCTTTCATAACTTCAGATTTACCTGCTCCAGATAAACCTGTGACAAATAAAATTGACCTATTCAATTTCTTATCCTCTTGTTCATTTCACTCTTTCTATCAGAAAAGTTGGTGGTTCACACTTTTTCTGCTGAATCATACTTTTCAGTATGACTGCTTGATCACTATGTGCAAATTCTGATGCGTGTATACCGGTTTGTACAAGTAATGTATCCCACCCTACTTTATGACCACCCAAAATATCATGCTGTAAACTGTCTCCAACCATTAAAAGCCGGCCTACTTTAAGAGTATTCTCAAGGCTTAAAAAAATTTGTTTATGTGGCTTGCCATAGAAGGTTACCTCGCCTCCACATTTGCGGTAATAATGAGCTAATGTACCTGCTGCAGTTATTAATTTTCCACCTGGGCGTGGACTTAATAGATCAGGGTTTGAGCAATATAATGGTATCTTTAATTTAAGTGCTTGCACTAAAGTTTCTTCCCAGTCTTCGAGGATATCGCCGTCTGGTAAGCCCATTAATAAAATTGCTTGTGAAGAGTAAATTGAATCTTCAAATAAAATATTCAGACCCTTAGCCCAAGCCTTGGCATCTTTGGCATTGCGTTCAATTGGAAAAAAATATTTTTTATTAATTACACCATTGGCTATATCTTGCCATAATGCCTCACCACTTGTGATAATAGATTTAAACAATGAGGTATCAAATCCCATGCTAGCAATTCGTTTTTCATTTGGTTCACTGCGTTTTCCAGAATTCGAGATAACTGCTAACTTTAAATTACATTTTGAAAGGTTAAGAAGGCAATCTATGGCTCCTTCATATGGAGCATTTCCATCATGTAGAACTCCCCATTGATCAAAAACGATTGCATCGTAGTTAGATGCTATACTTGAAATACTTTTTATTATCTGTGTCATACTTAGACTGCGTATACCTATAATATTTAAATTTTATGTAATTATTAAAATAAACGATTAACTGTATCGCTTATTTTGCTTAATTTATGAGTTCAAATAACTATTATATTTCACATAAACATAACATTAATATAGATTTCTATCAATAAAGAAAGAAAACGAACATTCGTTATTGAGTTATTGAGTTATTTAGTGTTCCATATTGATATATCTAATTTTAATTAAAACTAGGGGGAGTTTAATATGAAGTTAACAAAACAATATCTTTTCAAAACACTAGCAAGGGCTGCTGCCGTTGCACTATTCTCTACATCTGCATCATTTTCGATTGCTGATGAAATATCAGCAAAGCTTAATACTTGGTTGATGGAAAATTCTCTGGGCACTCATGCAACAGCTCAAGAGAATTGGGATCAAATTGTTGCTGCAGCGAAAGAAGAAGGCGAAGTATCTGTATATACAGCTTCTGGTCGTATTGCAAAGTTAGTTGATCATTTTGAAGCTCTTTATCCTGGTATAAAACTTACAGTTTATGATCTAGGTTCAGTAAAAACGATTGAAAAAACTGTACGAGAGCAAGATGCAGGTATTTTTACAGCTGATGTAATAACTACAGGTAACTCTGGTCAGGTTATGTATGAACTTTTGGGAAAAAATCGTATTTTCAACTATGTGCCAGCGCATTATGTAGACCGAATTCCATCAGAAAACCGTGATCCATTATTAATTCGCGTAAATGAGGCGATGGTATTTTTCTATAACACAGAAGTTCATCCCGATGGTGCGCCAATAAGCAATGTTTGGGAATTAACACAAGAAAAATATCGTGGACGTGTAGGAATTAAAAATCCAATGTCTTCAGGATCTTCATTAATGGGTCTTGCAACATTAGTTCAAGAGCCAGAAGAAATGGCTGCTGCTTATAAGCGATTAACTGGTGAAGATATTGTACTAAGCGATGGTGTACCAGATGCTGGATTCGAATTTGTGAAAAGAATGTTAGAAAATGATATAGTTATATACAAATCTGGGTCCAAACTAGCCGATGCTGCGGGTAAAGCTGGGCAAGATGATGCATTGATTGCAATGGGAAATATGACTTATATTTCACGCAATGATTCCAAGGGAAATGTTAATGCAATCGTATCAGATCTAGATCCAGTCGCTCGACTCGTTTATCCTAATTTTATGTCAATTGGTGCACATGCTCCAAATCCAAATGCTGCTAAAGTATTGATTGCTTATTTATTAGGAAGTACTGACATAAATCTTGATACAAAACTTGATAAACCATACATCGAGGGTGCAAGTTTTGATTTACTTCAAGGTTTAGCTCCATATCATGATGCAGGATCAGTAAGTCCACGTAGTGACGTTCCATTACCACAAGGTGGTGAAATTTGGGATGAAATGAAGGGCTGGAACGTGTCTGCTAAATTTATGTGGGAACAAGGACCTAAATTGCGTGATTTTTGGATGATTTACTCAAGCCAATAAAGGACGCTTATATGGGACAAATACTTCTCAATGGGATCGTAAAGTCCTATGGAAAAGAGGTCGTGGTTAAAAACCTCGACCTCACAGTTGAAACTGGAGAATTTTTAACAATTCTTGGACCATCGGGTTGTGGTAAAACTACGACACTTAGAATGATAGCTGGTTTAGAAGAGCCAGATCAAGGGATGATAAAGTTAGATGATAAGGTGGTTTTTTCCCGAAACGATGGTGTAGTTGTTCCACCAGAGGCTCGTCATCTTGGGTTGATATTTCAGAGTTATGCTTTGTGGCCGCACATGACAGTTGCAAAAAATATTACTTTAGCGCTGAAAGAGCAAAAGATATCAAAAAGTGAAATTGCAGACAGACTAAAGAACGCATTAGAAATGGTTCAGCTCACAGGTTATGCTGAACGCTATCCTTCTGAACTTTCAGGTGGACAACAACAAAGAGTTGCCGTTGCAAGATTGATCGCTTTAAGACCTAAAATTCTACTTATGGATGAGCCTCTTTCTAATTTGGATGCTAAATTACGAACGGAAATGCGTGCAAGTTTGAAACGTCTACATCGTGATCTTAACGCAACAACTGTTTATGTGACACACGACCAAATAGAAGCCCTAACATTGTCTGATCGAGTAATCATTATGAACGAAGGGCGGATCATGCAAGAAGGGTCACCATATGATATATATCATCACCCAGCTAATATTTTTGTGGCTGAGTTTATTGGCGATCCGGGCATAAATTTATTTGATGGCATAATAGATAATGGGATGATTAAGTGTGGCGAAATTCAAATTCCGTTACCTAATAATTTTACAAAAAATAAGGGGAGTTTAATTCTAGGCGTACGGCCAGAAAAAATTGAAGTATCCGAAACTAAAAAAAATGGGTGGCAAGAAGTCTCAACAGGAATAATTCAACCCACAGGGGCTAATACTATAATAGAAGTAAAAGCTGGAGAAACCTCCATAACATTACTTCAAAATGGATTTATAACTCTACCTGAAAATTCAAAACTTTGGATTAATTTTGAGCTTGATACATTAAGTTTCTTTGATCCTGAAACGCAGGAAAATCTGCGTAATAATGTGGGTTAAATTTATGCCAATTTCAGCAGAGAACAACAAACCTAGAATTTGGTCTATTCGTAATATTTTCTATCAATCATATAGACTAAAAAATAGGCCTGAACTAATCATTGGATTGTTAGCTCTTTGTTTTTTGAGCTTTGTTGTGTTGGTGCCTTTGTTGCAAATTATTAAAGATGCCTTAACATTTCAAAGTTATGATCTTGCTTATGAGCCAGATGGTGTGGTTGGTGAATTCACTCTATTCCATTTCGATCGAGTATTTAACCAGCCAATATCTGCTGCGCTTTTCTACAAGCCACTTTTAAACAGTTTAAAAATGGGTTTTGCTGTAACGGTAATCGCATTATCGGTTGGGTTTTGTTTGGCTTGGCTTATGGTAAGAACAAACGTGTATTTTAAGGGTATTTTTGGTGGAATGCTTGTAATACCTTATATGATGCCGTCTTGGGTTATGGCAATTGCTTGGCTTAGTTTGTTCAAAAATGATCGTATAGGTGGCTCAGAAGGATTGCTGACATATTTAACTGGTGTCCAAGCTCCAGACTGGGTGGCATATGGGTTCTTTCCAATAGTGATAACTTTGGCATTACATTATTATGCATATGCTTATTTACTGATTTCTGGGGCCCTAGCTACTGTAGATAGTGAACTTGAAGAAGCTGGTGCAACTAGTGGTATGAATAAATGGAAGCGCATCCGTTTAATCACTATGCCGTTGCTAATGCCAGCAATTGGGTCTGCAATTGTTTTAACATTTATTAGAATTCTTGGCACATTTGGCACCCCTGCATTACTTGGTTTACCTGTTCGTTTTTTTACGTTTTCCACACAGATATATGCTTCAATAAATGCTAGAAACCAAGGTGATGCATTTGTATTAGCATTGGTTTTAATAGTTTTGGCTATATCATTTATTTGGATTAATAGTCGTATTATTGGTGTACGTAAGAGCTACGTAACAATGACTGGAAAAGGATTTAGAAAAAGTGAAAGTGACCTTGGCAAAATGCGTTGGCCAGTTACAGTAATACTTATTTTATTTCTTTGTGTAACAGTTGCTTTACCTTTGATCTTGCTGCTCTGGGAGTCATTGACGCTTATCCCAGGAGATTATAGCTTATCAAATCTTACAACTTATTTCTGGAAAGGTCAGGGTGACGTAAGTCTTGCGTATGGTGAGCCAGGAATAATTCACAATAAGGGCATACTTGGTGCTTTGCTCAATTCAATTAAACTAGGATTTGCTGCGGCTATATTTAATGGAATTCTTGGACTTTTAGTTGGTTACGCAGTTGTACGGGGTCGCGGCGATAGATTATCAAAATGGTTAGAATCGATTGCTTTTGCTCCGTATATATTTCCATCTATAGCTCTTGGTGCGATCTATATTGGTATGTTCTCAACAAGTATCGGGCCAATACCTGCTTTATATGGAACCTTTACAATTTTGATTTTAATAACAGTTATTAAGAATTTACCATTTACATCGAGAACAGGAATTGCAGCAATTTTGCAAATTCACCAATCACTAGAAGAGGCTGCGCGCGTTCAAGGAATCGGCTGGTTCAGGAGAATGCTTCGAATAATTATTCCACTCTCGATGAGTGGACTTGTAGCCGGTATGTTATTAACTTTTATTACAGCCATGCGAGAGCTGTCTCTGATAATTTTATTAATTTCACCAGGCAATATGGTGCTAACAGGTTTAATATTTAGTTACCAAGAACAAGACATGGCGCAACACTCAAGTGCTGTAACATTAGCCCTTGTGCTAATTATTATCACAATCAGTGTAATTGTTAGAGTAATGTCAAGAAGTGCAGGTGTTGGTAGATTAAATGTAACTTAGTTATTTTATAATTATTTAATATTTACAAAAGCATCATATATTTGGTTTTAAGTCGCGACTTTTTACAAAATAGAAACTAGCTGCAGCTAAGAAACAAGTTATTCCAGCAAATAGGAATGATGGCACATAACTGCCAATAAAATCTCGGCTGACGCCTGCGGCCACTGTCATAAGTCCTGCAGCAACATGGTGTGAAGCAAATATCCAACCAAAAATTGCAGGTCCTATTTCTCTCCCAAATTTGCCTATGGTTAGTTTGACAGTAGGTGGAACAGTAGCAATAAAATCTAATCCATATATTACCGCAAAAATTGTTAGAGCAGCATAAGATGGATTTGAACTAACAAGCCAAACCAAACTTACTCCTCTGAAACCATAATAAATTGTGAGTAACCACCGATTATCATAACGGTCTGATAGCCATCCAGATCCTGTCGTTCCAATAAGGTCAGCTACCCCTATTACTGCGAGTAGCCAAGCTGCAGCTGCAAATGGTACACCTAAGTCTCCACAGAATGGAACTATATGTGCTTGTGTTAGGCCAAAACTTGATATGCCACATATCATAAATGTGAGAGCTAAAATCCAAAACAATTTTGTTCTCATGCCAATGAAAAGTGCATTAAAAGATAAGACAATGAAATTTTCATTATAGGGCTCAGGTGCTAAGCCTACTTCTGTCTCACCAAGACGGGGAATGTTAATATGTTCAGGCCTATCCCAAGCAAAAAAATAAAATAATATTATACTAATAACTGAACCAATCGTTGGAATAGCCATAGCTGCTCTCCAGCCATATAAATCACTTATTGTAGCTGCAAGGGGCATGAAAATTAACGTTCCAGTGGCTGTCGCGCCTGTCATCAAACCAATAACAAGACCTTGCCTATCTGAGAACCATCTTGAAGCAATTACAGAAGATAATTGCATAGCAGTCAAACCTGGACCTATACCGAGTAAAATACCCATACCTAACCAAAGATGCCATTTTTCAGTTGTGAGAATTGAGATAATTAAGCCAATAATTAATACAAAGCCTGACAACCCAACCATACGACGTGGGCCATATTTTAGCATCAAGCCTCCTGCAAATGGTGCTGAGAGACCAAAGAGTGCTAATCTTAAACCTGTAGGGGCTGCTATTTCTCCAATTGACCAGCCAAGATCCTTTGACATTGGAACGATTAAAACACTAGGAACTCCAACTGATGCTGTAGCAAATAGAGCAGAGAAAAATGCCAAAGCAACCATCATCCATCCGTAATGGATTTTATGCTTTGTACAGAAGATTAAAGCTGAGTTTCTTGTTCTCAAACTTATATGCATTAGACTTCTTTGGAACCCTCTTCGACAAAATCACGGTCAATTTTTGGTAATGGCTGATCATTAATAGCTGCTTCAAAAGCTTTAAGTCGTTTGTAAATTGAAATTAGCTCTATGATAGTAGTCCATGAAGAAACTAAGAATTGAAATGAAGATGCTACTTGGCCAAAAGCTCTTAATATTTGGTTCATAATTCCAAGTGTAATTCGACCTGAAACAATTGTTGGAATTAAAAATACATAAGCGATTACATTATCTGCTTGTATATACATGTACCTAAACAAATTAAAATATGTGTAATGTAAATATATCCTAAAATAGTTTTTTCTCACATTAGAAAATAAATCGCGTAAAGCTATTGGTTGGGCATTCGCTTCATTATCCTCTCCTAAAACTAATTCTTTACGAAATGCAGCTTCAACACGTTGATTTCTAAACTCTAGCCCAGGTAACTTTATTCCAGCAAATAGTAATATTAATGTACCAAAAATTGACCATACAATTGAGAGTGTAACCAATGGATATGGTATTGCCCCTAATATTGGTAATGTTTCAACATGAACTGATAATGCTGCAAGAACAGGAAGAAATGCAATTAATGTCATAATTGAATCTACAAAGGCTACTCCTAGCCCTTCCATAATTGCAGCAAATCGCATGGTATCTTCTTGTATTCTTTGTGACGCACCTTCAATGTGTCGAACTTGCTTCCATCGTGAAACGTAAAAATCATTCATTGCTGAACGCCAACGAAATATAAAATGGGATGTAAAAAATCTGTTTGCTATAATAAATGCAATGTATGGAAAAGCTATAGTACAAAAAATTATAAAATGACTATAAAGTTGAGTAACAGTTACCTCACCATTACCTCCAAGTGCCGTTTGAATATCATTATAAAATGGACCGTACCAAGCATTGATAATAACAGAAACCTGAACTGAGGCATAAGATAAATAAATTAACAAAGCTGATCCTAAAATTGACCAATTTTGCCAAAAATGAGGATCATATTTACGCCATGCATAGTAAAAAACGAATGTGCCAAAAAGATAAAACAAATCAAACCATAAGAACTCTGAAGTTATAAAATGGCCCAAACCAATAACTGGTTCTTCAGTATTTAATGCAAAACCTAAAGTTCTACCAATCGTCTCTCCAATACTGTACCAAACAGTTATCAAAAATATTATCCATATTATTAATGAGCCAAAAAAAAGTTTTGGTTTTGGAAAAAAGGATTCAAACATATTATAATATCCTATTTAAATGTCCGGCTAGTTCGGATGAAATTAATTTTCGTTGCTTTGCTTTGAGTATATACGGAGCTATATATACTAATATGTTTGAATTATGGAGTAAGATCAATGTCAGAATGGTTGTATCAAATACGGATAAAAGTATCTGAAAGTATTTCTGATGATCTTAGAGGAATGCAGAAGCAAAATCTTTCAATCAGTATAAAAAAAATAGCAGACCTACATCAAATGACCATTGTTTGTACTTATGATGCATTTAAAGCTTATTGTGATGAAGCAGAACAAAATGGTATCGATGGGTATGGATTGTACCACTGGACCAAAGCTACAATAGATGACCCTTTAAAGAAATTAAAACATTTAAGATCGTTTGCGTTTTATTTGGGTGAAGATCAAATTTATAGCAATGATCTTGCAGTTTCTATTAAAAATCACTTACATAAATTAGATGATGATGAGCTATTAGAAATAAATTTAATTGATTCAAATCCAGAAAATAATCCTCAACCCCCCAAAAAGTATCAAATGAAAAATTAAAATTTATTTTACTTTTGGTAAAGTTTCGATCTCAACGGCTTCGTTTAAAAACATAGATCGAGCACAATTTTCATTTAACGCAATTGTTGTTTTTACATTTTGGTTCTCAAGATTTGCCTCTGTTTCTACACCTAAGAAAACGCCTGGGCATATTTGTCCATTTACTCTGATCACATTGACAGGATTATTAACAACAACACCAACAGAATCTGCTATTACAAGCTGATCTACAAAAACAAAAGTTTCTACAATTTTTGCTTCAGGTGCATAGATTTGTGCAGCTAAAGTTCCTCGAGATACACAATCGCCAAGATTTGGTTCAAAATTAAGTAGTACTCCATCAAAGGGTGCTCGCATGGTTAAATCATCAAGATCAAGCTCTCTTGATTGAACTTCAAGCTGTCCGATTTCATAAGCAATTTTAGCACGTGATTTTTTTGAATTTGCACGTATTAACGCTTCCTCAGCACGATCAACAGAAAATGTAGCATCTAGCTTTTTGCGTTCAGCAGTTTCAAGCATTGTTTCATTAACCAAGCCACGTTTAAATAAAACATTTGTACGATCGAATTCACGTAGAACAAAATCAAATTCTTCTTTTGAACGTGATAAGTCTGCTTTTGCAACTGTGATTGAAAATTCACTTTCTTCAACGGCAGCTTTTAAATCTCCTGCACGTGCTTGTGCAGACTTAAGTGCAAGCTGACTTGTTCTGTCATCTAATTTTACTAAAACCTGATCTTTTTTTGCCAAACCAGAATTTACAGCGTCTTGAGATACTTCAGTAATACAGCCTTGTGCTTCGTATGATAAACCTGATTCATTTTCGGCGATGACTGTTCCAGCTAGGTTTATAGATTGGAAATTGTCTTGCGTTAAGGCAGGGGTGGCAAAGGTACAAAATACTAATCCAATTTTTAACATGGTCATAGAATTATTCATGAAATGTCTCCATACAGTTTATGTACATGGTGATGTGTTTAGATTTAGAGTCAAGGCATATATAGTAATTTTGGCTATTGTTGAAACGAAACCAATTCTTAATTATGGCGGAACTTTAATTTTTGTCTTGCTAGTTATTCAATTATTCATCATTATGAATGTATTGAAATATTATTGACTGATACTGCGATCTTTAATTTTTCTCCCTCAGTATCAGTCAAATATCTTTATTACAAATTAGTTATAAAGATCCTTCTTTACTCGTGAGATCCCCACCAACATTAATAATGATGATATAATAAAAAATGTTGATATACCAACGTATTGAAGATTTAATGAAATATCAAAATCAAGTAATATACCTGTAAGTGCAGGACCAATAGCAGAGCCAAGCACCATTGCTGCTGCTGCTGCTGCTTTAATTGATCCAAGGTGTTTAGTGCCAAAAAACTCAGCCCAAAATGCGTTTGGCAAGGTAGTATTAGCTCCAGATGTTATTCCTAAAAATATGAAGCCTAATAATGCAGAATACAATGTCTCACCAAAGGCAAATAATATAAATGCAATAATCATTGGCAATTGAAAATATGGAATTAACTTTGCAGTTCCAAACTTATCTAATAAAATACCAGATAAAATCATCATGCAAATTGCAACCCCAGTATAAATTGGAAACATTGAAACTAAACTTAAATGTTCCCACCCCTTAATTTCCGAGAAGTGCACCTGTTGAAAAAAGAATGCTGTGTTAAATGCAGATTGGCCAATTACAGCAGGCATCATAAACCAGAACAAAGGGTGTGATATAGTTTTTTTTCGTGTCCAATGAAGTTTATTCATACCCCATGATTGGTCTTCGGCATCAATAGATTGTGGGCTACGTTCTTGACGTAATAGCCATATTAAAATTGGAATTGAGAAAAGAGTAACTAGAGCAGCAATTATCCAAATTTTCTGCCAAGAAAAATATATTAAAGCAGATACAAGAAATAAAGGAATAAGAGCTTCACCAAATGAAAATCCAAGATTTGAAATTGATAGAGCTTTTCCACGGTTGTTGACAAACCAACGTGACATTGCAACTGCAGCTATGTGAGTAGACATGCCCTGTCCAGTTAATCTCAGGCAAAATATTACCACTGGAAGCAAAGCAACTACGGGATTGAATGCCATAAAGAGACATGAAGTAGAAAGTGCACATAAAACCATTGGCCCAAGCTTTCTAACACGCATAATATCTGTGAGACCGCCGGCCCAAATCATAACAATGGCAGATGCAAAAGTCCCAAATCCATATATTAAACCCCAATCACCATGGGATAAATTAAATGTATTCCTGATTTCACCTGAAAATATTGAAATAAAATATGTTTGTCCAAAACTTGACATAAACGTTAACAACGTTCCAGCTGCTAGCCACCGGCTATTCTTTAATATAAATTGAAACATTTTTTATCTCATCAGTTGTCTTACATTGGGCAACAAATAGCTACATGTAAAGAAACTAGATTTTTTGAAGAAACTTTGTTTAAATAGCTAACTTAACAGATCTATTGATCATGTTAAATTTTAAGATCTAGTCGAGGCTTCCAGAAAGGTCTAAAAAGTTCAATTTTTGGGCATCGGTTCATAACAACTTTTAAGCCCGCATTTTCAGCTAATTTTGCTGCTTTATCATCATAGACGTCTATTTGCCCCCAAAGAACTTTGGCTCCAATAAATATTGCCTGTTCTGCAAATCCATAAAATTCTTCTTTCGGTCTGAATACTTCTACCATATCAACTTGTTGATCAATTTCTGCAAGTGAATGGTATACTTTTATCCCACGAATTTCATGGAGATTAGGATTAGGATTTACTGGTAGCATTGTATATCCAGTTTCATGGAGTACGCGTAATACGCCATAGCTGAATTTAGTCTTATCCGCGCTGGCACCAACTAACGCAATTGTTTTTACAGAACTTAAAATATCAGCAAGATATTTTGGATCGTAGTCATAGATATGGTTAACTTCTGCATCAGGCATTATTATACTTCCTTTGGTGTCGCTATATCTGCTTTAAGTTCATGAGGTTTTAATGGGTCAAGAAATGGATTACGGTATAAATTACCATGACTTTCAACACCAATTTCTATTGTAATATCAGTAAGTGGTCTAGCCACACACAAGATGATATAACCGTCGTTAATTTGACGATTATTTAAAGCAACTTGGCGATTTTGATCAACTTTACCAGAAATTAATTTAGCTGCACACGTAATGCATCCCCCATATTTGCAACCAAATGGAAGATCTACGCCTTGATCACGTAGTGTCTCTAAGATTGGGCGTTTAGAATTAACTTCAAAAGTCTCTCCATCACGATTTGCAATTGTAATAGTTCTCATAACCAGATGTCACTTGTACAATCACCACCAGGGTATCGCGCTTCGTGACATCTGCTTGGCCCATTTGGCTCTTTTCCAAAATCCACTATGAAGTCTTCATTTAATGACATCCCACCATTTATAGGATCACAATCAATCATAACCATGACGCCTCCTTGTTCACGAATTTCAGGATAAAACTGATTATCCCAGGTGGAAAATAGTGATGTGGTGACATATAGCCTTTTCCCATCCAAAGAAAGTTGGAACATTTGAGGGCCTCCAGCCATTTTTACACCATTCACAATAGGTGCCTTACCTAACAATCCACCCATCCAAACTTGGCCGGTGAGAATAGGATTATGTGGATCTGAAATATCATATTGCCTCATATCGCCATGCAACCAGTTGTTGAGATAAAGATACTTATCATCCATTGAAATTAGAATTGCTGACATTACACCTGGAACAGGTAATGGCCATTCAGGATGTGGTTCATTTGCTACATCTATAATTTTTTCCCACTGCCATTTACCAGCATTATCCTTCCACCAATGAATAACATTTGAGCTAAGCGCTGCGCCACAAAAACCATGACTACTATCTGGATCATGATGGAACTTAACTTCAAGAGGAAGTAATCCATCTTCACCCAGGTACATGGTTTCTATTGGTTCTTTTTTTTCAAAATCCCAAAAGTGAATTTCACGGCCATATTTAAGATGTCCAACTTCTTCTAGATCAAAACCTGGCATAAATGTATTTGGAGCGGCCCACTCGGAACTAACCATAATATTGTGACGTGGCTGATACCAGAAGTCATACCCAAATTTAATATCACCCATTGAGTTTTCCCAACGGCCTTCAATTTCAAAATCTTTATTTAAATGTAAGTAGCCGCCTGGTGCTTCACCTTTAGCGTCACCAAGCATTGAAATAATTATTTCTGAACCAAGGCAATGAACTGTGTGCGGTCCAGATAAGTTGGTTTTTGATTTAATATCTGCACCGCTAATTACCTTGTGCAAAGAGGGAGCTCGTGGATTAGTTGCGGTATCTACGATGTGAATATTATTAGATCGAACACCTGGGAGTAATAAATATTTTCGCGACATTGATCCATCATCAAAACATGATGAACAAGCATTCCACCCCATATGATGGAGTTCATCACCAATTCCGGGCATTTCAAGTCTATGAATGACCTGACTGTATGTTTCACTATGAGGATCTATGTCAACGGTCGCTAAATAATCTGGTTTTTGAATTCCAGTGCCTGTATAAATTGCAATCGTATAAAGTAATTTTTCACGAGGGGCTTTAATTGCTTCGGATGGGCTTGAATATCCAGGACCGCAACATTCCATTTTATTAATTCCTCTTTTTATTTAAACATTAATCAAGCTCTAACTTCAATCGGGCTTCAATTTAATACTTTTGAATATGTTTCTTTAGCTTGCAAGTTTTTTATCTCAGGATGATGATCTTTACTTAACTAAATATTTCCTAGTTATAATATAATTACGAGTAACTTATACTGTATGAGATAATCATAATTTGTACTAAATTTTTTGATTAACTAGTCCAAATAGACTAAATTATGATTTCTTTTATCAGATATTATAAAGCTCTAATATTTCTTCATTATATCAAATTTTTTCCAAACTTTACATGAGGAATTTTGCATCATGAATTGTCCAAAATCATTTCCATTTATTGAACAATACCCAACAAACCTATCATAAGTTTTAGCACCTGTTAATTCACAATTTGCGATCTCACCGACAAATTGTACTGCTATTTCTGTTGCATATTTACCTTTGTCAGTATTTTTTTCAGGACAATTTAGTGCAGCCAACCTAATTGGTATTGCACCTATTATTATTGTATCTCCATCACGTACATGTGTGATAATTCCAGTTAAAATACTTGATTTTGACAGCTGTAAAGTTTTTATATTATTGTTGGCAAAAGCGTGAAAAGCTACAAACATAAAAAACGTTATTAATTTGATTTTAACAATTAAATTCATAAATCTATCCATTCAAAATTTACGCCAATTTTTGAAAAAAACTTTTCTAAATTTTCTAGTGTCATCTCTATTGTTCGGTCATTTACGAGTGGGTGTACATATATAACAATTTTATTCCTTAATGCTTTATCCATAAACAATGAGACATTATTATTTACACCATTGATCATTGATAATGGAGTTACGGCACCTGGCCGTACTCCTAAATTTTGCATTAACCTTTCAGGAGATCCAAAAGATAAATTACTAAAGTTTAAATTTTTACTAAGTCTTTTTAAGTCTATAGCTTGGTCTTGTTCTGCGACTAATAAAATGTTCTTTTTTTTCTTATCTCGTAAATATAAATTTTTGACATGCCCCCCACCATTTTGAGTGGATATGAAGATACCCTCTACTTTTTTAGAGTCTTCAACGGTTCTTAGTGGAACATGTTCAAATAAGTTATAGGATATTGACCATCGTTTGAGTGTTTCTAGAAGTGCATCCGATGAAACTGGCAAGCTGTCTTGAAATTTTGATGACGCATCTACCATCTTTTTTGTCCTGTATTTAGTTTAGCTGCTTTATAATATTGAAGTTATATTATAAAAAAATAGGATCAATTATAAAATCGTAGGATTAAAATGGTAATAGATATAAAATTTACTCAAAATGATAGAGAAATGCTGTCATGCTTGAGCCTGCGTAGAACTGTTTTTATTGAAGAACAAAATGTGCCTGAAAATGAAGAGGTTGATGGAGATGATCCTAATTGTGACCATATTCTTTTAACTATTTCTGATGATCCAGTGGGAGCGGCTAGACTTAAATATTATGATAATTTTGTAAAAGTTCAAAGAGTTTGCGTTCTGAAAAATTATAGAGGGCAGGGTATTGGTTCTAATATCATAAATTTTATAATTAAACATATTGAGAAAAATGATATTCGTAATTCAGTTCGTTTAGGTTCACAAATTCATGCGCTAGAATTTTACAAAGGGCTTGGCTTTGTTGAATTTGGCGAGGAGTATTTAGATGCAGGTATTTTGCATAAAGATATGGAATACCAAATTAAATAATCTCTGATTTTTGATTTAGCTTAACTTTTAATAATATCAAAATTTGGATCATATGGGCAGGATTCAATTATTTTCGCACTAATTTTTTCACCAAGCATGTCTACAAAAACTTCAGAGCCAATCGAGGAATATTCTGATTTAATAAAGGCGTATGCAATATTTTTATTTATTCTATGACCCCAATCGCCTGATGTGATGGTTCCAATGACTTTATTTTTAATCGACAGTGTTGCCCCACCTTGTGCTGGTGCATTTTTTTTGTTGATTTCTAAAGTAATTAATTTGTTTAAACATTCTTTTGATTGGCGGAAATTTAAAGCTTCTTTTCCTATGAATTCATTTTTATTTATATTTACGAACTTATTCAAACCTGTTTCAAATGGATCAAATTCAGTTAAAATATCTGTTTTCCAATGGAGAAATCCTTTTTCTAACCTCATTGAGTCAACGGCTCTTGCACCAAAAAGTTTTATGTTAAATTCAAGGCCGGCTTCCTGGATAGCTAAATATGCGGCATAAAGAGATGCGTTAGGAATATGTATTTCATAAGCGAGCTCACCAGAAAAACTTACACCCATTACTGTAGCTGGGGCTATGCCAATAAAGCATTCACGAAGGCTAAGCCAAGGAAAAGCATCTTTAGACCAATCGCCACGGGAACAAGCTGAAAGTACTTTACGGGCATTTGGCCCGGCTAATACAAGTATTGTAAGGTCATTAGTTAAGCTCTTTAATTGGACATCTTCATTTGGGCTTAAGTGCTGTCTTAGCCAATCCATGTCGTGATATTCACTTGCGGCAGCTGACCCATACCAAACTCTCGCAGGTCCTCGGTCACTTTGTGGAAGATTTGCAATAGTCGCTTCACCTTTTAACATGCCATGATGATTAAGAAAGTATCCTAAGCCAACTTTACCAGTTTGTTTTTTAATATTGCCACAAAAAATTCTATCTAAAAAATTATGTCGATCTGAACCAGTTATTTCAATACGGTTAAAGCCATTAACTTCACACAGCCCAACGTTTTCTTGCACATTTTTGACTTCGCTTGCGATTAGATCAAAAGTTTCATCAAATTTGAATCCAAGCGTAGTTTTGAAATCTTTTGTAGGCTTTATGTATTCTACACGTTCCCACCCATTCACAACTGTAAATTCAGCACCTTGTTCAGCAAAGATTGGTGTCAGCGGTGTGGTTTTTGCATTTCGTCCTGCCGGCCTATGTTCATGTGGAAAATGAAATCGAAATTCGTTCTGATAGTCTTCAATTGCTTTGAGCGCGGTTAATTCAACGTTCGTATGTCCAGCAAAGCGTCGAGGATCAATGCACCAAGTATCATAGCAAGCTTCACCATGAACAATTTGTTGAGCTAAAAGCCAACCATGACCGCCTCCTTCACCTAAGCCGGCACGTAACCCGATAATACAAAATGCATTACGCTTGCCAGGTATTGCGCCAACTAAAGGTGCCCCATCTATTGTGTAGGTAATGGGGCCATTAACAATAGTATGTATGCCTACTTCCATGAGCGCAGGCATTCGATCAAATGCGCCTTCTAATACATCTGTGACGCGGTCTAAATCATCTGGACAAAGGGCATTCACAAAATTTGGATCAATGCCATCCATTCCCCAAGTTTTACAATTTTGTTCATAAAAACCTAAAAGCAGACCGTTTTTTTCTTGGCGACAATAATAGTCTGAGATTGGGCAGCGAAGTAAAGGCATGCGATGTTGGGCTTCTTTTATTTCTGGAATATCTTCAGTTAAAAAATATTGATGTTCCATAGAAATAACTGGATGGTGCACGCCCATCATTGAGCCAACTTCGTTTACTCTGTATCCACATGCATTAACAACAATATCACAATCAATATCTCCATGTTCAGTATGCACAGTCCAGGTGTCATCCAATCTTTGTGTTAAAGCTGTTACAGGAGTGTTTCTATATACTTTTGCACCGGCATTACGTGCACGCCTTGCCAAAGCTTGGCAAAGTTGAGCTGGATCAATGTCACCATCTGATGGATCCCAGAGCCCTCCAAGTAAATTATTAGTGGATATAAGTGGATGGCGTTTGGCGCATTCATTTGCATCAATAACTTCAAAATTTACATCCATACCTTTGGCCATGCTGGCAAAATGTCGATAACCATCCATTTGTGCTTCTGTATTAGCTAATCGTATGCCACCATCTCCATAATGATAATTAATTGGATATTCTGGATCATTAGCTAATTCTTTGTACAAATTTATTGAGTGAGATTTTAAACCAACCATAGTTTGGTTCATTCCAAAATTAGTAACTTGTGCAGCGGAATGCCATGTTGTTCCGCTTGTCAGTTCATTACGTTCCAATAGAACCACATCACTCCAGCCTTCTTGAGTAAGATGATAAAGTGTTGAACATCCAGCAATACCACCACCAATTACAACTACTTTAGTACGTGATTTCATATTTAGTTCTCCGAAGTTATTGTAAATGATTTAATTATATTGGAAATATCTGCAAGATTAGGCCACTTATTATAATATTATGATAAGTTATTTACTATTTTTTCGAAATAAATTTAATTCACTAACGTTTAAAGCAATAGATATGAAAGCTTTTAATAATAATTCCTAATATAAGGTTTTTTATAATGCAAAAAAATTCAAACAAAAGAGCTGGCCGAAGTAAACGAATAGAAAAAAGATTAGCTAAACCTATAATAGATCCATGCCCACCTGGACAAAAGGGGGGCGCTTATAAACCACTGAGCGAAGATGACATCAACAAAATTTATGATACTTCTGTAAATCTTCTTGAAAACTTGGGAATTGGTGAAGTGCCAAAACGTCTTTTTGAAGATTTGATAGCTATTGGTGCAAAGGATAGTGGGTCTGGGCGAGTACTTTTCCCAAAATCTCTTATTGAAGAAGCAATAAGCAAAGCCGCAAAATCTTTTACACTTCATGGAAGAGATGAAAATAGATCCATAGAAGTTGGTGGCAACAGTGTTTATTTTGGAACAGGTGGTGCAGCTGTACAAACATTAGATTTAGATAATAGTAAGTACAGGCCTTCCACATTAGAAGATCTACATAATTTCACTAAACTACAAGATACTTTAGCTAATATAAGTTGGTATACACGTTGTTGTGTTGCAACTGATGTACCAGATAATTTAGATTTAGATGTAAATACAGCTTATGCTTTAATAAAAAATACAACCAAACCTGTAGCAACTTCATTTACATTGGCTGAGCATGTAGAGCCAATTGTTAATATGCTTGATATTGCTGCTGGTGGGCCTGGAGAATTCTCTAAAAGGCCATTTTTAAAAGCACATATCAGTCCTTTAATTTCACCGATGCGCTATGGTGAGGATGCAGTAGATGTAGTTTATGAATGTATAAAACATAACATCCCTATCTCTTGTATTACTGCAGCACAAGCTGGCGCAACGGCACCCGCAACCCTAGCTGGTTTTTTGACGCAATCATTAGCAGAAACACTAGCAAGTCTTATTATGGTGCATGCGATAAAACCAGGGTTTCCAATGGTTTTTTCAAATTGGCCATTAGTTATTGATTTGCGAACTGGTGCATTTTCAGGTGGAAGTGGGGAAACTGCAGTTTTAAATGCTGCATCTGCACAATTATCAAATTGGTTAAATTTACCCTCTGGAGTAGCCTGCTCAATGACTGATGCAAAAGCTATAGATGCTCAATACGGTATGGAAAAGGGGATCACATCATTTGCAGCAGCATCTGCTGGTGGTAATTTGATATATGAAAGTTCTGGAATGACAGCTTCTTTATTGGGTGTGAGTTTTGAAGCTTTTGTCCTTGATGATGAAATGCATTCTAATACTTACAGAGCGCTGAGAGGAATTGAAGTTAATGAAGATAATTTAGGATATAATGCAATTTTTGATGCTGTTTTAGGTGATGGGCATTTTTTAGGTGGTCATCATACTTTAGAAGCAATGGAAAGAGATTACTTTTACCCAAAATTAGCTGATCGAGATGAACCTAAAACTTGGTTTGACAATGGTGCTGAAGATGCTTGGCAAAGGGCGCGAACTCATGCCAAAAAAATCTTGGCAAGTCATAACCCAAATTATTTATCTAAAAAACAGGATAAAGAAATTCGTTCGCGTTTTAATATCCTATAAATTTTTATTGAATTAATTTAAAACTATTTGTCATCCAAGAATTATTTTTAAGCGTTAACTCAATTACATGTTTTGTAATTAATTTACGCATTTTTTTATCAACTAGATCTAATATTAAGCGAGAGCAATCGGGAGAGGCAACAACTGCTAAATCTCTTGAAAAAGTTTTTAGTGGAAAAGGGTGTACCTTTAATTTTGATTGAAATCTTTTGGCTCTGGAAAGAATAAGTGGTGTTGTGATTGTCCAGCCGGCTCCATCAGCAACCATTGCTAGGAGAGTTTGACTGTTTCCACATTCAAATTTACTCTGAAGATTAAGCCCAAAACGTCTCAATTGTGTATCAATTTGTTTGCCAATTATCATATTTTTTGGAAAACGTAAGAACGGTAGATTTGTATTGCTATTTATCAAATCTATGGGTGATTGTTCATGATTTAAGGGCACTGCCAATACAAATGGATCTTGAAGTAGGGGGCGGTCTTGAAGTTCAGCTAAACGCTCTGCTGAATTGCTGATAATGCCTATATCTAGTTGACGGTTGCGCAACATTTCAATGATTTTATAACTTGAATCAGTGTGATACATAAATTCGCATTGGCGCATGTTATTAGAAAGATATATTGCTAATTCTGGAATAATATCACTATCAAAGTCTTCGATGATTCCTAATCTTAAATAGCTCGCCTCATCTATATTGCCCGCAGAAGCTTCTGCTTTTGCTTTGCGAATAGAATGAAGTGCATCATTTATATTATGTAAAAAAATCTTTCCTTTTGGTGTTAGGATCATAGGACGTCGCGAATGATCAAATAATGCAACACCCAAGTATTTTTCAAGACCGCGAAGGTGGTGTGAAACAGTACTTACAGATAATCCAGTATCATTTGAGACAGCAATGAGTGAACCTTTCTCTGCACAAATTTGGAAGAGTTCTAAAGTTTTAAGATTCAAATCTTTTTTCTGAGAATTATCTAACATTTGGATGTCTTGAATAAATTAGAGTAATATTATCTTAAGCTTTAGCATATTTTATTTAGCAACTAAACGGTATCTTATGCGATTTAGTGTCTTTCCTCAAAATTCAAAATCTGACATATTATGTCTTTCACGCAGAGTATTGAATTGATCATTAGGTGATTGATTGACAATTCTCCCACGCTGAACGGTTTCTCTGTTATCAATTTCATTTGCCCATGCAATTACATGTGGATATTCTTTTACACTTAAAAACTTATCTGCATCATAAAGTCTGCCTAAAACGAGTTGTCCATACCAAGACCAAATTGCAATATCTGCAATACTATAGCTTTGCCCACTAATGTATTTATTTTTGGCTAAACGATGATCTAATACATCTAGCTGACGCTTTGCCTCCATTGAAAAGCGGTCAACGGCATATTTAATTTTTTCAGGGGCATATTTGTAAAAATGCCCAAACCCTCCACCTAAATATGGGGCACTGCCCATTTGCCAGAAAAGCCATGATAAGCATTCTGTTCGTTCATCGAGATTATTTGGAATTAATTCATTAAATTTTTCTGCAAGATAAAGTAAGATTGCACCTGACTCAAAAACTCTCCGTGGTTTTTCAATACTATAGTCTACTAATGCAGGAATCTTAGAGTTTGGATTAATTTCTACAAATCCTGAAGAAAATTGATCCCCTTTATGAATACGACAGAGCCAAGCATCATATTCTGCTCCTGAATGTCCCAGGGCAAGCAATTCTTCAAGCATTATTGTGATCTTAATACCGTTAGGTGTACCCATAGAATATAATTGGAGTGGATGCTTTCCTACCGGTAATTTCTTTTCATGTGTGGAACCTGCCGTTGGCTTATTAATATTAGCAAAAGTGCCGCCATTTTCTGAATTATTAATCCAAATATCTGGAGTGGTATAGTCAATCGGGTAACTCATATTAAAAACCTTTTATAATTATAAAGATAAGTAAATATTTTAGTCACCTTTAATGATCCTATGATAAATTTATGTTTGATATTTGTAGTTGTTGACGTTCATTAAGTAAGTATATTGACTTAGGTATGCAACATAGTTTTTGTTTTATAAATTTTATCATAATTGATCTGATTTTATTAAGGCTTTTTCTACAAATTAGATAATTTTATCCTCTAGGTAATTGAATATGGAAATTTATGAAGTCGTTCTTCTTATCACAGCATCATTTTTTGCTGGCATTATAAATTCTATCGCTGGTGGAGGGAGTTTTTTGACATTTCCCGCACTTGTTTTTGCGGGTGTTCCAACAATTGCTGCTAATGCAACAAGTGCAGTAGCTGTATTTCCTGGATATTTAAGTGGGGCGTTGGGTTTCGCAAAAGAATTAAAGGCATTTCCAAAATCTAAATTTCTTTTATTAATATTTCTATCAATTTCGGGGGGTGTTTTAGGGTCTATTTTACTGCTTATAACTCCTGAAGTTGTATTTTCATTTATTATTCCTTGGTTGCTTGGATTTGCCACACTTCTATTTGCATTTGGCAATTATGTGTCAAAATTGGCGGAGAAAACTTCAGATACAAATGGTTTTAAAAGCAATATAGCTACATTATTAGTTTGCATTTATGGTGGATATTTTAATGGTGGTTTAGGCATAGTATTGCTTGCTTTATTTTCGACATTAGGGATGCGTGACATTCATTTAATGAATGGATTAAAAAATATTATGTCATTTGCATTATCAGCAGCTTCTGTGGTGACTTTTGCAATTGCGGGTATTGTTTTTTGGAAGTACGCAATTATTATGATGATTGCTGCAACTATAGGGGGCTATTTTGGAGTTATAGTAGCAAGAAAGTTATCTAAAAGCATAATTCGAATAATAATAGTGATCATTGGAACAATAATGACATTTATATTTTTTATAAAAACGTAGAATGTACTTGCATTAATTAAGTGCAATTATATCATTTGCTCTATTAACAATTCTCACCACTTTAAGGCTTTATAATGAGTAGCAGATTAGAAAATCGTGCAAAGCTCGCATGCTTATATGCAGGTGGTGTTTGGGGGCTATTTTGGATACCTTTACGTGCACTTGAAGAAGCTGGTTTACATGGACTTTGGGTGACTGTAATTTATTTTCTTGTACCGACGATTTTTCTCATACCTGTAGGAATTTTGAGGGTAAAATATTTAAAATTAGGTGGTTTAAATCTTCAAATCACTGGAATGATATCTGGTGCTGCGCTGATGCTATATGCAACCTCCATTGTCTATACAGATGTCGTACGTGCCATGTTATTATTTTATTTAACGCCAGTTTGGGGAACGATTTTAGGACGTTTTTTCCTTAGTGAAGTTGTTACTCCACTAAGAATATTTTCCATGATTTTAGCTATCATAGGAATGTTAACAATCTTTGGATTAGGAGTTAAATTTCCAATACCTCAAAATGCTGGAGATTGGATGGGTGTTGCTTCTGGGTTACTTTGGGCAATTACTTCTCTAAGAATAAGGTTAAATCAAAATGCGTCAGCGATTGATATGACTGTTAGCTTCTTTTTGTGGGCAACAATATTCTCAATTTTGATTGCTGTAGTTTTGGCTCCATTTCATATACCTTCGATAGTACAGATATCACCAGCCATGCCTTTGTTGTTAATTTTTGTATTATTATTAATTTTACCAGGAACTTTAGCGTCTCTCTGGGGACCAAAATTTTTAAATCCAGGGTTAGTAGGATTACTATTTATGACTGAAATAGTTGTTGGCTCTATTTCTGTAGCGCTTTTGGCTGGTGAAGCATTTGGATCTCGAGAAGTTATAGGAATTATACTTATTTCAAGTGCGAGTATGTTAGAACCAATCACTTCTATTTTAAAAAATAAGTAAATTAAAAAAGATTGCTATCTGACCAAAGCTCTCCTAACCTGATATAACAAAAAAACATAAACTGGGAGGGAATTATAATGAAATCATTTAAAATAATGCTTAGTGCGTCCTTGGTTGCAATGACAACTATAGGTGCTGCTCAAGCAGATAAACTTACATTATATTGTAGTGCTCAAGAAGATTGGTGCCAATTAATGGCAAATAATTTTCAAGATGCTACGGGAATAAAAGTAGCCATGACACGTAAATCATCTGGAGAGACTTTTGCTCAAATTAAAGCTGAAAGTTCCAATCCAAAAGGTGATGTATGGTGGGGTGGTACTGGGGATCCACATCTTCAAGCTGCTGAAGAAGGATTAACTGCTTCATATGTTTCACCAATGCGTGATCAATTGCACCCATGGGCAATATCACAAGCAGAAAGTGCTGATAATAAAACTATTGGGATATATTCAGGTGCATTAGGATACGGATATAATACAGATCTTTTAGCTGCTAATAATTTACCGGCTCCTTCATCTTGGGCAGATTTAACAAAGCCTGAGTATAAAGGGCATGTACAAATGGCTAATCCAAATTCATCAGGTACAGCATATACGACATTAGCTACAATGATGCAGTTATTTGGAGAAGATGGTGGGTTTGACTTCATGAAAGGTTTGCACTCAAATATAAATCAATACACTAAATCAGGATCTGCTCCAATTAAAGCTGCGGGCCGAGGTGAGACTACTATAGGTATTGTTTTCATGCATGATGCAGTAAAGCAGGCAGTTAATGGTTTTCCTGTGAAGGTAGTAGCTCCAGCTGAAGGAACTGGTTATGAAATTGGCTCTATGTCAATTATTGACGGTGCACGAAACATGAAAGAAGCAAAAGCTTTTTATGACTGGGCGCTTAGCGCTGATGCACAAAATCTTGCATTAGAAGTAAATGCATTTCAGGTTCCATCAAATACTGGTGCAAAAACATCTGCAAGTGCACCTGACATGAGTACTATTAAGTTAATTGACTATGATTTTAAAACCTATGGTTCATCAGCTACTCGTAAGAGATTACTAAAGAAGTGGGATGATGAGGTTTCAGTTTTAGCACAATAAGTATGAACACTGAAATAAACAACAAAGCGGCCAACCCTGTATTAATCTTCTGGATAGTTATGGGGTTGGCCGGATTTTTTATTCTACCTTGGTATGGGGTAGAGGACTTTTTCCTATTTGAATGGCTCACAGAGGGTTATCCATTTGATACAGACTATGCGCCTGCAGGTTTTCTTCTTCTACAGAAAGAAAAGATATGGCTTTCACCTCTTATTTTCCCATTATTCGCTCCATTGTTAGTACTTAAAAACTTAAAAACTGATCCTCTATACGGTAAAGTGCTTATTTTAGCTGGTGCTATTGGATTTAGTTGGCTGATGATTCAGGGCTTTTCAATTGGTATTAGGGGCTGGAATTTCGAGTGGGCCAAATTATTATTTGGTGATCTTGAAGATAGGCAATATGGAATGGGTTATGGTGGATTGATTGTTGCATCATCTTTCTTATTTATATTCACACAAGGAATAGCAGCACGAGGTGCAATTAATGGAGATGTATTTGTTGTAAGCTCTATTTTAGGGGTAGTTGCAATAGTTACTATTTTTGTATTTTTTCCCATTTCCAAAATGTTAACTGCAGCATTCATAACAGAAAGTGGTAACTATTCTGTCTTGGTTTTTGCATCAAAATTTTTTGATGATCGATTGTGGGGTCTTGGTTGTTTATGGGGAGGGCGATGTGGAGTTGCTTGGAACTCATTATTTCTTGCTGTCTTAGTTGGTTTTATCACAACAATATTAGGCCTTGTTTTTGCATTAGTCGTAACCCGATCTGGGTTCAGGTATAAACGATTGCTCCGGACTTTGACTGTATTGCCAATCATTACTCCGCCGTTTGTTATTGGCTTAGCTTTAATATTACTTTTTGGTTTATCAGGGTCTGTTACAACATTTATTTCTGATATTTTTGGGACACAACCAACTAGATGGCTTTACGGCATGCCTGGAATATTAATTGCTCAAACATTGGCTTTCACACCAATAGCGTTTCTGGTTCTTATAGGGGTTGTGGAAGGTGTATCTCCATCAATGGAAGAAGCTGCACAAACATTAAGAGCATCCAAATGGCAAGTTTTCAAAACCGTATCATTACCGCTCATGAGGCCTGGATTAGCTAATGCATTTTTATTAGGTTTTATTGAAAGTATGGCAGACTTTGGAAATCCATTAGTTTTGGGTGGTAATTTTGATGTACTATCCACTGAAATTTTCTTTGCTATAGTTGGTGCTCAGTATGATCAGGGCAAAGCTGCTGTATTAGCCATGGTGCTTTTGTGTTTCACTCTAGGAGCATTTTATGCACAAAGATTCTGGCTTGGCAAAAAAAGCTATACTACAGTATCAGGCAAAGGTGATAGTGGTGTTCACCCTCACATGCCACGGGCTCTCTCATTCCCAGTACTTGCGCTTGCTCTGATTTGGGCAGCTTTTACAATCGTTGTATATATGATGATACTTTATGGGTCAGTAGTAGAACTTTGGGGTGTAAATAATACCCTTACGTTTAAACATTATATCACTGCTTTCTCATTCCGTTTGGAAGATACAGGGATCCGCTGGTCAGGCTCTGCGTGGGATAGTTTTTGGACTACATTAAAAATTGCTGGAATTGCTGCTCCATTAACTGCAATTGTTGGGCTAATTACTGCATATCTTCTTACGAGACAAAATTTTGTAGGAAAAAATGCTTTTGAATTTGGAACGATGCTCTCCTTTGCAATTCCTGGAACTGTTATTGGGGTGAGCTATATCTTAGCTTTTAATGTGCCACCTATTGAGATCACTGGTACAGGAGTAATACTCGTAGTGAGTTTTATTTTTAGAAATATGCCTGTTGGTGTTCGCGCAGGTATCGCTTCTATGTCTCAACTTGATAAATCATTAGACGAAAGTTCTTTGACTTTAGGGGCTAACTCTTGGCAAACATTTAGACGAATAATATTGCCTTTATTGCGTCCTGCAATTTTAGCAGCGTTAGTTTATAGTTTTGTAAGAGCTATGACAGCAATATCAGCAGTTATATTCTTAGTATCTGCAGAATATGACATGGCAACAAGTTATATAATTGGGCGAGTTGAAAATAATGATTATGGTCTTGCTATAGCATACTCGACAACCTTAATTTTTGTAATGCTTTCTGTTGTGGGATTGATGCGATTAATAGTTGGTCGAACAGAAATAGGGCGACGTACAAACCAATCTCCTAATAATAAATAAGGAAATAAAATGAGTGTAAATTCTAAAGCGGCGCCAGTGAGGTTTAAAAATGTTACGAAAATCTATGGGAAGGATGTTTTAGCTGTAGATGACATTAACCTTAAAATTGAAGCAGGAAAATTAGTAACATTATTAGGGCCATCTGGTTGTGGAAAAACTACGACTTTAAGAATGATTGCTGGTTTGGAAATGGCAACATCTGGTTCGATATATATTGGTGATCAAGATGTAACTTTGCTTCCAGCAACTGATAGGGATGTTTCTATGGTATTCCAATCATATGCGTTATTCCCTCATATGAGTGTTATAGAAAATGTTTCGTATGGCCTAAATTTTTCTAATTTTGACAAAGGGGAAATAAAAGATCGGGCATACCAAGGCTTAGATTTAGTTGGATTAAAAAAATATGGTGATCGATTGCCCTCTGAATTATCAGGTGGACAACAACAAAGAGTTGCGGTTGCAAGAGCGTTGGTTTTAGAACCACAAGTCTTGTTATTTGATGAGCCACTTTCAAATTTAGATGCAAAGTTAAGACGGCAAGTACGTGAAGAAATACGTGAAATACAGCAAAACCTTGGTTTAACAGTTGTCTATGTAACACATGATCAAGAAGAAGCATTAGCTGTTTCAGATGAAATAGTAGTTATGCATAATGCTGGTGTTGCCCAAATTGGCTCACCTCGAGATCTATACGATACTCCTGCTAATCATTTTGTCGCAGACTTTATTGGGGAAGCTAATATTATTCCCTGTGAAATAGTTTCAGTTAAAAAAGAAGTTGCTAAGATTGATATTTCTGGCTTTATCCATGAACTACCTTCGCGAGGTTTATCAGTAGGTGCAGCTCAATTAGCAGTCAGACCAACTCGTTTAATTTTAAATGCTAAAAATGGAATGAATATGACAGTTGAAAAATCTACTTACGTTGGTAGCAGAATGGAATACACATTAAATGCTGAATTTGGTAAATTGTTTGCAGTTTCACAGAACGTTGACACGCCTCTAGATATTGGCCAAGAAATTATTGTAGGACTTGATCCTATAGGCCCAGTTCTTCTTAGTAACGATTAATTTTTGAATGCTTTATTAGCCATTTGGACCAATTGATCAAAGACACCTGAACTTCCAACAACTACGCGACCACCTCTTTGAATCATTTTGTTTGTGTCTTGCTTTTCAATTTGGCCCCCTGCTTCTGAAATAAGTAGTTGGCCTGCTAAACAGTCCCAAGCATTCAGGTGTTCTTCAATATAACCAAGCAATCTTCCTGAAGCCACATAAGCTAGAGATAGAGCACATGATGCATTGCGATGGTACATTCCCCCTTCTTCAAAAATTAGATTAATTAATTTTTTTATCCCCTTTGTGCTTACACGATTGGAAAAGCCAGTTCCTATTGTTCCTCTGTTTAGATTTGTATTTGGATTGCAAAAAATCTGTGTCTTATTCAAAAACGCGCCAGCCCCAAGCATTGCGCTAAAAGTTTCATTATGTACGGGATCATGTGTGATACCAATTTGGGTAACACCATCCTTGACTATGGCAATTACAACAGTCCAGGCTGGAATAGCGTTTATAAAATTAGTTGTTCCATCAATTGGATCAATTACCCACGTATATGAAGACGAAGATGCTTTTATAGAATGTTCTTCTCCAACAATTCCATCTTCAGGAAAGTATTTTGTAATTGCTTCCCGGATTAATAGCTCAACTGCTTTATCTGCCTCAGTTACAAAGTCCTGAGGACCTTTATCTTCAACATTTAAATCAGACAAATTATTAAAGAAATTTAAAGCAAAAGTACCTGCTTCTTTTGCAATATCTTGAGCTTTTTGAAATCTTAAATCGTCTGACATCCTTAAATCCTCCAAACTTATTTTATAATTAATAAAAAATTAAAGTGCTAAATAACCAACACCTAAAAATGTAATTATACAACCTGTCCATTGCATAATAGTCATTCGTTCTTTCAAGAAAACCCATGCCAGTAGTATTGTTATAAGGCCAAAAATTGAGGAAGTTACAGAAGCATATTGTGGATTTTCAAGAGATCCTGCTGAAAAGACACACCAAAGAGCAAAACCATCAGCACAACCCATTGCAATTAACCATGGTATTGCAGTTCTATTAGGCCAGTAGGAAAGACCTGCAACAAAAATTATGCAAAAGCATAATAAAATACTTATTATTCTTGTTATAAGTGTGACAGACATATGAGGTGATAGTTCTGCGGCTGCTTGGCCAGATGCAAACGTAACCGCAAATGCAGCTGCTGCTATTAATGATGTGAGTATAGTTTTACTAATTGGAGGCATTTTATCTTCTGAGTTATCAGACATTATAGCCACAATACTCACACCAAATATTATGGCAATAACAGCCAAAACCTGTAAAATTGATACAGGGGTTCCAATCCAAATTGCCCAAGTGATTGAAAGAATTGGGTAGGATGCGATAAGGGGAGCAACCAACCTGACAGGCCCGCGTTTGAATGAATAGTATAAACTAAAACTAGCAATAACAAAGAAGATACCAGCGATGGATGAATAGACAAATGCAGTTTTCGTTATTAATGAAAAATTGTTTTCAGGTATCATTAAGCAAATATGAAATATTAATCCTACAATTAAGACTACAAAAATACATGCACTTATGGGTGTTTTTTGACTTATAAAACGAACACATACATCATGAAATCCCCAACACATGGCTGCCATTAGGCCAAGTTCAAGTGCACCCATAATAATCTCGCCTTAATGCTTAAATATAAAATATAGTATCTACTTTTACTACAAACACAATTATTGATTGTGTGTATTTTCAAATAAAAAATTGCAATTACATTAGTTAGGTAGCGATAAATTTGTTGTTAGCATTGTAGTAATAAAAAGAATTATAATATTATGGTCTTGTATTCATTATATATAACTTACATTGTTATTTTTAGACTAGTTCTTAAATATTATTAAATTTTTAAACATGATAGATTATTAATAAAACCATAGCTGGTTACGAGATTAAATAAAACTATGTCCAAAGTATGTGGATTAAAAAGGAGAAATTATAATGTCACAAAATGCCATTCGTCCAGGAAGTCGTCTGATGGATCGACCTGAATATAGAACAAAGCAAATGCCATTAACAAAATCTCCTGATACAAATGTCTTTGATGCAGTTATTGCAATGTCCAAAAAAAACTATGGATCAGTAATTGTCATAGACTCAGATGAGAAAGTTATTGGAGTTGTGACTGAAAGAGATGTCATGAATAAAGTTGTTGGAAAAGAACTTAATCCTAAAGAGACTTTATTATCATCGATCATGACGGAAAATCCAAAATTAGCCAAAGAAACTGACGATATGTTAGAGTGGCTTAGAATAATGTCTAATGAGCGTTTCCGCCGTTTGCCTGTAGTAGATGATCAAAACAGAATAAAAGCAGTTTTCACACAAGGAGACTTTGTATCATACACATGGCCAGATTTAATGTATCAAATGAAATCAATAGCAACAGCAACAGTTTCTAAAAACTGGCCACTTTTCTTAATTGGTGGTGGGATTGCAATATATTCATTAGTGTTGATATTAGTAATAAGTATGATGAATTAGGTTAAAATTTTTTACTAATAATTGTTATAAATATACTATACTTGTAAAAGATGCGATTAATCATACTCACATTTTTAGCACTATTAGCATTCGCATCTAATTCGATTTTAAATCGTTGGGCTTTACTTGATGGTACAACAGGGCCATTAACATTCTCTTTTGTACGTGTATCATCTGGAGCAGTTTTATTATGGATTATAGTCGCATCAAAAAATATTAATTGGCGTCCTAAATTTCAAATTCTCCCGTCAATTTCAATTTCAGTATATATGCTCTGTTTCTCTATTGCTTATCTAAATTTAGGGATTGGGATCGGTGCAGTTATCTTATTTGGGGGTGTGCAATTTACCATGTTTGGGCTTGCTGCATTTTTTGGTGAAAAAATAACATTGTGGCGAATAGTGGGGGCAGCCATATCGTTTTCTGGGCTTTGTGTATTATTCTTAACTAATGAGAGACTTGATTTAAATATAAGTGCAATGTTGATTATGATTTTCTCTGCAATAGGTTGGGGAGTTTATAGTTTTTTAGGAAAAAATGCAAAAAATCCTCTATTAGAAACTACTCAAAATCTTGTGTGGGCATCACTTTTTTTAGGTTTTATTTTTGTTTTCTCGTTTGATGAAATGAGTATTAAAGGCTTTGTTCTAGCTATAATATCTGGAGCGATCACTTCTGGTCTTGGATATGTGCTCTGGTACACAGTTTTACCCTCTCTAAAAACTACAATTGCGGCTGTATTGCAACTTACTGTTCCCATTATTGCAGCTATAGTAGGGGTTTTGTTTTTCTCTGAAGAACTGACTATGGAGTTAGTCTTTGCAGCTATCTTAGTAGCAATGGGTACTTTCGTATCGTTAATCAATAAACCATCACAATAATATTTTTAAATATTACGTTTAAATTCTTTAACAGCTTTTTCTGCCATTTTCAAAATTGCATCACGTGTTTCTGCAATGGCTATAAAGCGAGCATTATGGCAAAACTTAGCTCCAATTACACCACTTGCAGTTTCAAGATCTTTATTAGTCAGTCCAGCCCATGGGGCAGGTAAACTAGCGCGTTGTTCAAAAGTATTTTCTGAAAGTTTTATCGTGTTAAGTGTCCATTCTGAGCCACGCGGGTACACTATAAAAAGTATATGATTAGCATGAGAGCGCTCGAATGCTGACTGAAATGGCATAGCCTTTGGGAGTTCCAGTATTTCTGAAGATCCTAAACTATTAATTAATGCTTTTATTATTTTTTCTGCACGCAATTTTGAAGCAAAATTACGAATTATTGATAGAATAAAAGTTTCTATAATAGGCAATAATTGATGAAACGCATCATCATTTGCTGTTGGAGATGTGTCGTCAAATGCTGGTTTGAAATTTTCTAAAAGCACTGGTAATGAAAGATTTGAAAGAGTGCCTCCTGAAGATAGGTTTATTGCACCATTATCTAATAGATCAATTGGTAATACGAACTTGGTATCAAATTCCAAATGTATATCGTCTATATCTTCAGCTAAAATTTTATTTTTTTCTAAGAATGCCTTACCATAATGTTTCCATATTAGGCCAAAAGAACTAAAAGGCTGACCATCTTTTCGTAATGGACTTGGACGTTGATGGTGGTCAAAAATTTTTATCCCAGAGTTATAATCAGCACCAACATCGTAAATAATTTTATCAGAACTTGGTGTTATCCATTTTTGCTCACGGCTACGAATTATTTTAGCTTTAGGATAGAGAAATTTGAGTACAGCTGATGATAATAGTTCGTCAGCATGGAAACCACCAGAATGAGTAATTAAATATTTGATATCCATAAATCCTCCAATAATTATCTTTTTAAATTAGCTATATTTGACGTTATTTATGATAATATCAGAACTACTATAGTCTTATCTAAATATAAAGATTAACATTCTAACAATCATCAGAATAGCTGTTTCATTTTACAAAATGTAAAACACTGAGTTAAAGAATTGAGTAATGAAATTCGATTTAATTTAAACAACAACACTTATGGAAGCATTTGGATGATTATTTCAATGGCTTTTTTTGCTATTGAAGATTCACTCATAAAACATGTGACATCTTTACTCCCTATAGGGCAAATTTTAATCATCTTTGGGATAGGTGGTGCAAGCATATTTTTTTGCTTAGCACTTATAAATAATGAAAAAATAATTACTAAAGATATTTTTTCTTTTCCAATGTATATGCGTGTAATATTTGAAATAATAGGACGTTTATTTTACGTACTAGCTATTTTTTTGATGCCTCTCTCAACAGTTACCGTTATTATTCAAGCCACGCCACTTGTTGTTGTTGGTGGCGCAGCAATTGTTTTTGGTGAAAAAGTAGGGTGGCGTCGTTGGTTTGCAATTTTATTGGGCTTATTGGGCGTGATTGTTATTTTAAAACCAACAACGGATAGTTTCTCATTTCTTTCAATATTTGCAATTTTAGGAATGTTAGGATTTGCAGGGCGTGATCTAGCTAGTCGTGCCGCTCCAGCAAGCCTAAGCGTTTTAGTATTAGGATTACATGGGTTTCTAGCATTGGCTTTTTCAGGTTTAATATTTTCGATTTGGGATGGAGCAAGTTTTATTTTTCCAAATACAAAAACTTCACTTTTTCTATTCATTGCAATCTTATCTGGTGTAGTTGGTTACTCTTGCTTAATGAAAGCTATGCGCACGGGAGAGGTAGCGGCCGTTACACCATTCAGATATACGCGGTTAATTTTTGGTGTAACTTTGGGAGTAATTTATTTTAATGAAACATTAACTTCTTCAACTCTACTGGGCTCTATTTTAATAGTTACCTCTGGTTTATTTATATTATCAAGAAGTAAAAAACTTAATCTAAATAGTTAATATTGTAGATCCTGTCGTCATTCGGCTCTCCAAGCTATCATGGGCTAGGGCTATATCTGATAATGGAAATTTTTGCCCTATAATAATTTTTATTTGTCCAGATATTACTTTTGTGAATAGATTATTTGCCATTTCTTGGCAGACATCGTGGTTTCCAATATGAGTAAATAATGTTGGACGAGTTATTTTCAATGAACCCTTAGCGCCTAATTGCCCTAAATTAAATGGTGGAATTGGACCAGATGCATTACCAAACGTAATCATCATTCCCAGTGGCTTGAGACAATTTAATGATCCTTCAAATGTAGATTGCCCAACAGAATCCATAACTACATCAACGCCCACGCCATTAGTTAAATCTTTAACTTTTTCCTCAAAATTATTTTTGTTGTAATTTATGCAATGCGTTGCTCCATTTTCTAAAGCAAGTTTGCATTTTTCATCAGACCCAGCTGTACCAATAAGAGTTATGTTTTCAGATTTTGCCCATTGGCATGCTATTAAACCAACGCCACCAGCTGCAGCATGGAATAAAACAGTATCACCAGCTTTTATTGGAGTTGTTCTACCAAATAAATATTCAACAGTCATGCCTTGGAGCATCATAGCTGCTCCTTGCTCAAAGCTTATTTCATCAGGTAAGGGACAAACTTGTGCTGCAGGCATTACTCGCTTATCACAGTATGATCCGGGTGGCATTGATGCATAAGCAACTCTGTCACCAACCTTTAAATGTGAAACATTATCTCCAATTGCTTCTATTATGCCTGAACCTTCCATGCCCAATGCATGAGGTAAATCTAGAGGGTAAAGCCCAGTTCTTTGATATACGTCAATAAAATTCAGACCACATGCTTTATGTGAAATTCTAATTTCACCAATGCCAGGCTCATTGATTGGGTAATCAACAACTTTTAATTTATTAGATCCACCAAATTCATTAATAATAACTGTTCTATTCATTTTAATCTCCTGATTCTGGAATTACTGTAGCTAAAGAATAAATTTAAACAATAAATATAAATTCATTAAACTGAATGAAAGTAATGGTTTGTAATTTTATAAATATTGGAGTGATTGATATTCTGAAATTCTGCTCTATTTATGTAGTATACCATATAAAAAATAGAATTGGTAAGGTCATGAAATCAATGAATCACTTTAAGATAACAACTCTAGCTTTATTTATTTTTTTTAATTGGATTGAAATATCAATGGCACAAAATTTAATAAAATCTGAACGCTGGGTTTATATAGCAGATACTGTGATGGGTGGCGTTTCTGAAGGTTCTGCAAGCTTAATTGATACACCAAAAGGAAAAGCCATAAAATTATCTGGTAAAGTTTCAACTCAAAACAATGGTGGGTTCATTCAGGTTAGGGTAAATATGCCCAAAGGAGTTGCTTCAGAATTCACAGGTATAAAATTAAATGTTAAGGGTAATGGTGATGAATATTTTGTTCATATAAGAAACTCTAGCTCTAAATTACCATGGCAATATTATGCGCACAACTTCAAAGCAAAAAATGAGTGGCAAGAAATAAAACTACCATTTTCAGAATTTTCTAGATCTTCTCGTTTTATTAAGAAAAAAATGAAAATAGAAACTATCAGATCCATAGGACTGGTTGCATATGGCAAAGATTATGATGCTGATGTCTCTATTCTCAATGTGTCATTTTATTAAAAGGTGATTTATTTCAGTTTAATATCAAAATACTTACGAACTGATTCTAATATTTGCCAAGTTCCAGAAAAGTTGTTTTCAACTACAAATGTATCACCAGATTTTACTTCAACAGGGTCACCGTTATCTGGAGTTATAATGATATGGCCCTCAAGTAGATGCACAAATTCATACTCATTATAGACTGCATGATATGTCCCGGGAGTTGCTTCCCAATAACCTGAAATCATAGAATCGTCATTGTTTGTATGTAATATCCAAGTTTTCATACTTGGAGATCCTGCAGTTACAGTCCATCCCTCAAGATTGTCAGTTATTGGATCAATATCTTTGATATTTTTTAGTTTTGAAATCGTTAACATATAAATTTTCCTTGTAAGAATTTAGCATCTAAAAATGATACTAATTAATTTACTTATAATATTCACGACGAGACCCAAAATTTCGGACTCTTTTCCTCCATGCTTTGTAAGAGCCTGTTTTTAAATTCGATTTCATTAAAGCTTTCACATTTTTTTCAGCTAGCCCATATTGATTTTTTATGTCTGTAAAAGAAACATGATCAGACAATGCCATTTGAATGACATCACTGATCTCTGCTTCTGTAAGTTCTTGAGACATTAAATTCCTGGAATGAATGGAATATCAATTCCACAAGCGGTTAATGCAAGTAGTGCTAATATTGAAATAAAGGTTTTCATGATTACTCCTATTTTGATTAATATTTATCAATTTGATACTAAGGTTTCTGGCCTTAATATATTTATGAATAAAAAGAATATTTTTTCAATTCATTTATTTTATATTTTAAGTATATTCTTCTTTTTTACCAAAACTCGCAACTAGTTGATGAAATTTATCACCTTGCACTGCAACATGGTTTCTTAAAGCATTTTCTGCATCGGTTGAATTGCCAAAAGATAAAGCTTTTACTATGTCTTCATGCTCTGCCATAGACTGTTCAATTCGACCTCTAAATCTTAATTGAACACGCCTGAATGGCTGGAGCCTTTTTTGAAGTTTTATAGCTTCTTTTTCTAAAAAGCTATTTCCTGATTGATTGTAAATAATCTTATGAAATAATTCGTTTTCTATATAATATGCATCAGGATTGTTATTTTTTATTGCTTTCTTACACTTTGCATTGGCTTTTTGAAGTTTCTTAAGCGCAGATTCTGATATTCGTTTGGCTGCTAGCTTCCCACAGATACTTTCAAGTTCTGACATAACTTCAAACATTTCTAACAATTCAATTGGGCCAGGCTGATGTACAAAAACCCCTCTATTTGGTATTTTTTCAACAATCCCTAATAGAGCAACTTTCTTGAGTGCTTCTCTAAGTGGTGTTCTCGAAACTCCAAATTTTTCAGATAACCGATTCTCATCTAATCGCTCACCGTCTTCAAAAGATCCTGCAAATATTAATTCTTGGATCTCTTCTGCTATCTGATCTGCTCTATTTAAGTACATAAATAATATTTATCTTGAGATAAAAAGAAATGCAATAGGCCAAATATTGTATACAATGGTATTGACAATAAAAACAAAACAGTCAGAATATTGAAACTTATCAGGAATCGCCTGGTATGTTTGTTTTGGGAGGAACGAATGAGAACAACAATAATGGCTGCGACAGCGGCCCTGTCACTTGCTGCAAGTGGCATCGCACAAGCGGAAGAGCTTCGCCTATCTCACCAATGGTCAAATAAAGATGTACGTCACAAAGTGGCGGAGATTGTTGCAAACGAAGTTGCAGCAGCAAATGTTGATCTAGAGATCAAGATCTTTGGATCAAAATCACTATTCAAACCACGCGAGCAGTATAAGCCGCTAAGCCGTGGCCAATTAGATATGACTGTTTTCCCGCTTAGTTATGCAGGGGGACAACAACCATCCTTCAACCTAACGTTAATGCCTGGCTTGGTTAAGAACCATGATCACGCAGCACGTTTAAATGAATCAGAGTTTATGGCTAAGCTTGAAGCTAAGATGGCAGAAGATGATGTTATGGTTCTTGTACATGGCTACCTTGCAGGTGGCTTTGTTGGTAAAGACAAATGCATCAAACACCCTGATGATGTAAAAGGCTTGCAAACACGTGCAGCTGGTAAAGCGTTTGAGCAAATGTTGGTAGGTGCGGGCGCATCGATTGCGTCAATGGCGTCTTCAGAGATTTATAATGCGATGCAAACTGGCGTTCTAAACGCTGCAAATACTTCATCATCATCATTTGTGTCTTACCGTATTTATGAGCAAGTAAAATGCTATACACCAGCTGGTGATATCGCACTTTGGTTCATGTATCAGCCAATGCTGATGAACAAGTCAAAGTTTGAAAGCTTATCAGATGCACAGCAAGCTGCTTTAAGAGCAGGGGCTGCTAAAGCTCAAGCTTACTATCTAGAAGAAGCTAAGAAGCAAGATGCTGCATCTGTTAAAGTCTTTGCAGACGCAGGTGTTGAGATTGCAAACATGTCTCCATCAGACTTCGAAGCATGGCGCGCTATTGCTCAAGAAACATCATACAAAAAGTTTGTTGCAGATGTTCCAGGTGGACAAGAGCTACTTGATCTAGCGTTATCTGTAGATTAATTTTTTTGGGCAGCAGTGGTTTCTATTGCTGCCCAATTTTTATTTAAGGAAAGTTTGATGGCCACTGTTAGCTCCACAGTAGAATCTAAAACAGGCAATAACCAGTTTCTGCGCATAGTGGCTGCTATCTCTACACTTTCAGGCTGGCTTTCAGCTGGAATGATAATGCTGTCAGTTCTTATTACTTGTCAGATGATTTTTATTCGGTTTGTTTTGAACGGTTCAACTGTTTGGCAAACTGAGATGGTTGTGTATCTTATGATTACAGCAACACTAATTGGATTACCATATGTTCAGCGCATGCGAGGACACGTAAATGTAGATTTAGTACCATTAATGTGTCCACCGCGTTTACGATATTACCTTAGTCTTTTTACTTTAAGCCTTTCATCCGCCATCGTGGTTATCATGCTTTATTATGGTTATGACTATTGGCACATTGCCTGGTCGAAAGGCTGGACTTCAGATACAATATGGGCTGTTCGTCTATGGATACCATACTCAGCTTTACCAATCGGTTTTTCTCTTTTGCTTTTACAACTTATTGCTGACTTGGTTGCGGTTATTTTGAAGATCGATGCCCCTTTCGGATTGGAGGATAAATAATGGATCCATTATTCCTTGGTGCGCTTGTTGCGATTATAACAATCGTTGTTCTTTTCTCTGGCGTTTCTGTTGCAATTGGATTGTTAATTGTATCGGCCGGTTTCCTTATTACTTTTGATGGTTTGCGCTCACTTGAGTTGATGCCGGAGATTCTCTTTGGAAAGCTTGATAGCTTTGCGCTTCTTTCTATTCCTATGTTTATCATAATGGGCTCTTCGATTGCCTCTACGCGAGCTGGAGCAGATCTTTATGAAGCATTAGAGAGATGGCTGACACGTGTTCCAGGGGGATTGGTTATCTCTAACCTTGGAGCCTGTGCTTTGTTTGCGGCTATGTCTGGCTCTAGTCCTGCAACCTGCGCGGCTATTGGTAAGATGGGCATTCCAGAGATGCGCAAACGCGGTTACCCTGACGGTGTTGCAGCTGGCTCTATTGCTGCAGGTGGAACGCTCGGTATTCTTATTCCACCATCAGTTACTATGATCGTTTATGGTATTGCCACTGAGACATCTATTGGTCGCTTATTCTTAGCAGGGGTTTTCCCAGGTTTGCTCTTGGTTACTCTTTTTATGGCATGGTCATTATATTCTACATGGAAGTCGGGTGACGCTGCACTCTTGTCACCACGCTCATACACTTGGAAAGAACGCTTTGAGATCTTACCACGTGTGATACCATTTATACTGATTATTCTTGGCGTACTGTATGCGATGTACGGTGGCATTGCGACGCCATCAGAAACAGCCGCAGTTGGCGCTTTACTATGCTTATTAATAGCTATGATTATTTATAAGCTCTGGCACCCAAGCCTTTTATGGCAGGTGTTACGTGACAGTACTAAAGAAAGCGTCATGATTTTGTTTATCATCGCGGCTGCAGGTGTGTTTTCTTATATGCTTTCAAGTTTGTACATCACACAATCAATAGCTGAATGGATTGGGACTTTAGATGTAAACAGATGGATCTTAATGATTGCTATCAACATCTTTCTTCTGATTGCTGGATTCTTCTTACCACCGGTGGCAGTGATCTTAATGGCTGCACCAATCTTGCTGCCGATCATTACAACAGCTGGCTTTGACCCAATTTGGTTTGCTGTTGTTTTAACAATTAATATGGAGATTGGTTTGATCTCGCCCCCCGTTGGATTGAACCTCTACGTCATAAACGGCATTGCGCCAGATATTCCGCTAAAAACCATCCTCTCGGGATCTCTCCCTTTTGTGGCCTGTATGATAGTTGCAATAATTCTACTCTGCATCTTCCCTGACCTCGCTACGTGGTTGCCAGACTACATGATGGGTACCGCAAGGTGAAAAAATATAGTGCTTTTGACCCAACGTTCTAATAAATTTCTGGTTAGAAAGTGTTATATGTTTTTAGCTAATAGGAGGATATTAATAGATGAGTAAATTTGTAAATATACTTTCTGCTGTATTTGAAAAACAACAAAATTGGATATGGACGAAAGAAAAAAATACACAAAATATATTTGAACTTATAGATGAGCTCTTAGGAGCAAGTGGTGAAGTAAAAGGTGTCAGTCTAGCTAGAGAAATACTCAATTGTTATTTTGATTTTTCAACTGAAGAAAAAGTGTCATTTTTTAATTATTTAGTTTCCGAATTAGATGTTATTCCTGATGATATAAGAGAAAAGTTAAATGCTTATGAAGCTGATAGAAGTAAAATAAATTACAGCGCTTATATGTCAGCGGCAGAACCTAAACGCCAAGAACTTATAAGGAAATTAAATCAAGTTCCTGCGGCAACACAAAGACTTGTTGCAATGCGGCGTGATCTCTTAGGATTTTTAAAAGAATACCCAAATCTTGCTCCAGTAGATTTAGATTTCCAACATTTGTTTACATCATGGTTTAACCGTGGATTTTTAGTTCTCCAAAGAATAAGTTGGCAGAGCCCTGCCAATATATTAGAAAAAATAATTCAATACGAAGCTGTCCATGAAATTAAAAGTTGGAAAGATTTACAAAGTCGGTTGGAACCAGATAATAGACGATGCTTTGCATTTTTCCATCCATCAATGCCAGATGAACCCCTAATATTTGTTGAAGTGGCTTTGACTTATGGCATACCAAATTCCATACAATCACTTTTAAATTATAACCAAATAATAGAAGAAAAAAATCTTGCAAATACAGCAGTTTTTTATTCTATTTCAAACTGTCAATCTGGACTAGCTGGAATTTCCTTTGGTAATTTTTTGATAAAGCAAGTTGTCGAGGATTTGTCTAATGAATTTGGGAATTTAAAAACTTTTGTAACACTTTCCCCAATACCACTATTTAAAAGTTGGCTTGAAAATACAAAACGAAAAATAGATGAGCTTGATGCTAATAATCTTTCAAAATTAGCAGCATATTATTTATTAAATGGAAAAAGGGATGATAATACTCCAATTGATCCAGTAGCACGCTTTCACTTAGGAAATGGCGCTCTTGTTCATGCAGTTCATGAAAGTGCTGATACATCGAAAAAAGGTGTAAGTCAGTCATTAGGAACAATGGTTAATTATTTGTATGATCCATCTCTTATAGCAATAAATCATGAAAAATATGCTTCAGATAATATTATACCAGCTTCAAATGAAATAATAAATTTAAGTAAATTAGCTGTAAAAGCAGGTTTATAGGAATGAAATATGAGTAATCCTTTATATGATAATTTGTTTGGAAAGTACCTAGATGCAGAAACTGTATTTATAGAAACAACTAATGATAAAGTAATTACCCACGGTGGCTTTGTTGTAATGGCGGCGCGCCTTGCTAATGTATTTAAATCTTTGGGATTAAAAAAAGGTGATAGATTAGCTATTCAGGTTGAGAAGTCTGTGACAGCACTATGTATTTATGCAGCCTGTGTACAATCAGGTATAATTTTCCTTCCGTTAAACACAGGCTATACTGCGAACGAAATAAAATATTTCATTAAAGATAGTGGTTCCAAATTATTAGTATGTGATGATGAGAAGTTATCTGAAATAAAGATAACACTGCAAGATACTGAAATTGAGTTACTTACTCTTAATGAAGATGAAACAGGTAGTATAGTTGAGCTAGCAAAAGAACAAAAAAATAAATTTGAAACAGTTGAAGCAAATGAAGATGATCTAGCTGCCTTTCTCTACACCTCTGGAACTACAGGAAGATCTAAAGGTGCAATGCTTACACAGAATAATTTATTATCGAATGCAAAAACGCTCGTTGATTATTGGCAGTTTGATAATAAAGATACTCTTTTGCATGCTTTACCAATTTTTCATACTCATGGTCTCTTTGTTGCAATTAACGCTAGTTTAATTTCTGGATCTAAGATCATATTGATGCCTCGGTTTAATGTTGATGAGCTGATTAATAATATTCCAAAGGCTACTGTTTTAATGGGTGTACCGACTTTTTATACACGGCTTTTATCAAAAGACACATTTAACAAGAAATTATGTGAGAAGATGCGGTTATTTATCTCTGGCAGTGCGCCTCTATTGGCTGAAACACATGTAGATTTTGAAGAACGTACTAGTTTTAAAATATTGGAACGATACGGCATGACTGAGACAAATATGAGTACGTCAAATCCATATAATGGCGAAAGACGTGCTGGAACTGTAGGTTTTCCATTGCCTGGAGTTGAACTAAAAATAACTGACCCTAAAACAGGCAATGAACTATCAAGAGGTGAGATTGGTAATTTAGAAGTTAGAGGCCCAAATGTTTTTGTGGGTTATTGGAATATGCCTGAAAAAACGAAAGAAGAATTACGTGAAGATGGGTTTTTCATAACAGGTGATCTTGGTCTTATGGATGAAGATGGATATGTTCAAATTATTGGTCGAGATAAAGATCTTATAATTTCTGGTGGATTTAATATATATCCTAAAGAAATTGAATTGTTATTAGATGAACAAGAAGGTGTAATTGAAAGTGCAGTTATTGGCGTACCACATTCTGATTTTGGTGAGACACCACTTGGAATTTTAGTCAGAGACAAATTACTGGAGCCTAAAATTTCACAAATAGAACAAACAATAAAAAACCAACTAGCTCGATATAAGCATCCGAGAAAATTTATTATAATTGATGAGTTGCCTCGAAATACTATGGGAAAAGTACAAAAAAATTTATTACGTGAAAAATATAAAGATATATTCGCATTATGAGTTTTAAATAGACTTGAGCTATTGATTTTTTCAATTATTGTAATACTTGGATATCATGTATGAAACCGGAGTTTTTTTATGAGAATATTATCAGTCGTATCATTAATATGTTTGCTTAGCGCACAAAGTGCAATTGCTGGCGATATAGAAAAAGGCGCAAAAGCTTTTAAAAAATGTGCAAGTTGTCATAGCATAGAGGCTGGTGGGAAAAAGAAAAATGGGCCAAATTTATATGATGTCTTTAATCGTGGAATAGCCACAAGTGAAGGTTTTAAATACAGTAAAAAACTTATAACATTTGCAAATGATAACCCACAGTGGACACCTGAGTTAATGAACAGTTGGTTGGAGAATAGTCAGAAACTTGTAAAAGGTTCAAAGATGCGAGTTAAAGTAAAAAAAGACTCTGATCGTGATAATCTAATTGCATACCTCCAATCAATGGGCCAATAAATTTGATTTTAATCCGAATATTATAAATTCATCATGCTTACTATTTATTCTGTACCTGTAGCATCTTATTGTGCAAAACTTAGAATTATATTGAGAAATAAAAATATCATATTTAATGAATTACCACCACCAGGTGGATATGGTTCAAATGAATATCGTAAAATAATTCCATCTGGCAACTTACCAGCAATGATTCACAATGGTTTTATGCTATCAGATTCAGAATCTATTGCTGAATATTTAGATGAATTTTTTCCTTCTATTCCTATGATGCCGAATGCTATAAAACTTCGCGCTAAAGCTCGTGAATTTAGTAGGTCTCATGATACTAGGTTGGAGCCTGCAGTAAGAAAATTATATCCAGAAGTAGAATTTTCTACGCGAAATATTGAGAGTGTTGAGTTAACTGGATTTGAGATATCAAAGCAACTGGCTGCGTTGGCTTTGCTTTTGTCAAAAAATCCACTTGATACTGATAAACTTTGGATATGTGATTGTGGTTTTGCAGTTACTTTTGCTTGGATAAAAGCTTTTGAAAACTCTTTAGGGCTTATTGTTGATTGGCCAGATGAGGTTAAACAATATGATTTAAGATTACTTGGATTTAAAGTTGTTTCAGATGAGCTATCTGCGTATTTACCCGCGATGAATAAATATCTAGAAAAAGCACTCCCAGTCTAAACTTCACATGTCTTTAATGTGTTTATAAACTGTAGTTCTAGATAGTCCCAAGCGCCGAGCTACTAAGCTCACATTTTTTCCAGATTCTAGCCAAGTTTTTTTCACTAAGACACAACTTTCTTTTCGTACTGAAGATTGTGAACACGTATTACAAGGCGTTAGTTCTGATCCTGATAAATTTTGATCAGTTTGGATAGTTGCATTACGAATAACAAGTCCTTCTGAGTTCGCAACTAAAACACGCATCACTTTCTTGAGCTGCCCTATATTGCCAGGCCATGCCCTAGATTTGAGCGCATCCATGGCTGCTTTAGATAGTCCGTGCTTAGGCGAAATTTGGCGAAGTATTTCTATAACAATTTTACCAAAGTCACTTCTATCCTCTAAAAGTGGCAATTGAACTTGAGCGCCAATTAAGCATTCTAAAAAGGCATCGGATAAATTAGGATTTGATTGTAAATCCTGCATGGAAACTTTACTCGAAAAAAGAAAACCGTTTATTGGAATAAATACATTTTTTATGTCCATTTCCTGATGGAATTCTATCACTTCAGTAATAGCATTCTGTACTATTTGGGGCAATAAATCTATGTTTTCAAAGCTTATAATGCGACCACTAGCTTGTGCTAATTTTCCAATTGGGTGACTTTGGACTTCATTTTCAAAGTATCCAACTTTTCCAGAAGCTCCAAAAAGAATACTTTCGTAATTCTCAGACGTAAGTTGTGAACAATCAATTTCTAGACAAGTTTTATGCTCAAGGAATCGTTTATTAAGTTCAAGGATCGTCGACCGTTTTCCAGTGCCTCGATTTCCTTCAATGAATACGGGAAGGCCATGATTTAATGCATTTTCAGCAGATAAAAGGTGTCTCTTTAGTATTGGATCGTCTGCTATATAATTTGGTTTAGAAAGTTTTTTATCTTTATTATTTGTATTCTTTACCTCTTGGGTATTTTCTATAGATTTAATAAGGGTCGATTTTGCTGAAAGATTTACAATTTTTTTAGCTGTATTGGCTTTCATAGACATGAAAACCACTGATCCCATGGCATCTTGAATACGTATGATTTCATCTGAGTTTAATCTATTTATAACTGCGGAAAATGGAACAGAAAAAATATCTCCAAAATGTTGTTTGTTATATAAATTTAAACCATTAAGCATAATTTTTGCGTTTACATTGGCACCATCAATAAAGCCATGGTCATCAACAGCTAAAAGTGCGGCACTTGTGGTAGATAGATATTCATGGCGCGCATGAAATACTAAAATTAATGACTCGCTGAACTGTTCTATGAAAAGTCTATTTTCAACATTTTTACTTGCTAGCTTTACCAAAGCTAATGTGTGCTGCTGGCGTGAAGCTGCATCTGACGTTGCATCAATCACACCTAATATCTCATCATTTTGACCATAAATAGGAGCTGCAAAGCATGATAGATTTCCTAATTTTTTAAAATAGTGATCTCCACCAGCAACTATCTGGGGTTTTCCGCTATAAAGAGCTAAACCCAAGGCGTTTGTTCCGCGATTATCTTCAGTCCAAATTGAGCCTGGAATTACAGCTTTTCCTGCATCACTTCGCTTAAATTCTTCATCTAGGTATGCATCCAAGACAACGCCACTTGTATCGGCATAAGCAACCATAAAGTTGGTTCCAGCAATTTGATTATACAATAATTGTAATTCAGGTAACACAAATTGTCGTATTCTTTGGTTTTTTTCTTGAATAATTGATAAATCAATATCTGAAGTAACTGCATCAATAGGTTTTCCAGTTGGAATAAGGCCTACATCTTTGCAGCGTGTCCAACTATTTTTTATTGCACGTTCTTCAGTTGCCACTTCATGAGATAAGGAATCTAGTTTCATATCATCATGATGAGATAATGCAGTATTTTTTATCATAATATAACACTCCAATTACCGAGAATACATAAACTAACGTTTACTAACAAATCAGGCAAGTGTTCAAAAACTGAACATATTTTTATTAAAATGATTAAAAAATGTACAGTTATACAAGTTGTTCGAAGTAAAGTTTACCAATTATGGTGAACATGTAGAATAAATATAGGTGTAAAATGAAAGCTCAAGTGCTGAATAAATACGACGATGACTTAACGGCATCTTCGTGGGTCGAAATGCAAGATGTGCCTGATCCTAAGATTGAGAAATCAAACGATGTAATCGTTCGCATCGGTGGTGCTGGTGTTTGTCGAACAGACTTACATATCATTGAAGGTGTATGGCGGGTTGCTACAGACCCAACAGGTAATGAGTTACTTCCATTAATTATGGGTCACGAAAATGCTGGTTGGATTGAAGAAGTAGGATCAGAAGTTGAAGGCCTTAAAAAAGGTGATCCAGTAATTGTTCATCCACACATAACTGGTGGTACATGTCTAGCTTGTCGACGTGGTCATGATATGCATGGTGAAGGTTCAGCTTTTCCTGGTGTGGATTGTGATGGTGGTTATGCAGAAGCATTAAAGACATCTGTTCGTAATATTGTGAAATTGCCTCAAACACTAATACCAAAAGAAGTTGCTGCATATTCTGATGCTGGTTTGACTGCATACCGTGCAGCAAAGAAAGCTTCGCGTCATTTATTGCCTGGTGAAAAATGTGTGATAATTGGTTCTGGTGGATTGGGCCATATAGCAATTCAAGTTTTAAGAGCAATGTGTGCGGCAGATATTATTGTAGTTGACCCTTCAGAGATGTCTTTATCATTAGCTGAGTCATGTGGCGCTGATGAATTAGTCAAAGCTGATGGAAACGAAGTTGAGAGAGTATTAGAGCTTACTAAAGGTCTGGGTGCTGAGGCTGTTATGGATTTTGTTGCTGAACGTGGCACTACAGCGAAGGGATTAGCTATGACGCGTAATATGGGTACATATTATGTTGTTGGGTATGGTGAAGATATCAATGTAAGTGCATTTGAAATGATTACAACAGAGAAAAATATTGTTGGTAACTTAGTCGGAACTTGGGCTGAACTTACTGAATTAATGTCTTTGGCTGATAGGGGTAAAGTACACTTATCAACACAGGAATATAGTTTGGCAAATGCTAATAAAGCTTTGCAAGATTTAAATAATGGAAAAGTAAAGGGACGAGCTGTCCTAATACCTTAAATCAAAGAAATACTAAAATCTGGGAGGAATAAAGTATGAAGAAGATGATTAAAATCAGCACATTGACGGTGACTGCAAGTTTACTTGCTGTAGCTGCTCAAGCTGACAAGTGGAGCGATCAATTTCCACATATTAAGAATACTGGCGATATCGCTGGAGAATGTTCTTATGAGTCAATGTCAAAGAAAGATTATTCAGGGCAGAAGCTAACAATTAACACACACGCTGTACCTGTTATAGGTGAGCCAACTGCTTTACATGCTGAGCAATTCAGTAAATTAACAGGTGCTGAGGTGAATGTTATTCATACTCCAGCTGGTGATTTGTATTCAAAAGCCATGGTTCCATTCCAAGCAGGTCAAGCACCTTATGATATCGTGTTTGGTTTCTCTAACTTTATTAGAGATTGGAAGCAGTACTTACAGCCAGTACCAGCCAAATATGTAAATATGCGTCAAATGCAAGACGTTACACAAAGTCATATTGATGTTAACTCATGGGATGGCGAAATGATCCAATTCCCAATTGATGGGGATCGACATTACTTAAAGTATAGAAAAGACGTTATTGATAATCCAGAATATCAAGCAAAATATAAAGCTGAAACTGGTAACGAATTACGTATTCCGCGCACATGGAAAGAATATGGCGAGATGGCCACCTTCTTTAATGGCTGGGATTGGGATAATGATGGTGAACTAGAGTATGGTTCAGCAGAAGTTATGAAAAAAGATGACTTAATGTTTGCTGCATTTTTTAGTCGCTCAGTTGCTTACGCAAAAAACCCAAGAGTTCCAGGTGGATATTTCTTTGACCTAGAGTCAATGGAGCCTTTAATTAATGGACCAGGTTTTGTTGAAGCTCTAACTGATTGGGTAGAAGCAGTTAAATATGTTCCACCAGGTGGGATTAACTTTGGGTTAGGTGATGAAATCAACTCTTTTGGTGGTGGACAAACATTGTTTAGCTTCTCTTGGGATGATGCTTTCGTAGCTGCAATGCAAGACGATAGTCCTATTAAAAACAAAGTTGGAGCTGCGCCATTGCCAGGTTCAGATCGCGTTTGGAACCGTACAAGTGGTTCTTGGGAAAATGAGTATAACCAAGCACCATATATCGTATGGGGTTGGACAGCAGCTGTTGCAAAAGCAAGTAAGAAACATGACGTAGCTTTTGATTACTTATGCTTCTTTGCAAATGATGCTAACCACCAAGCTGACATAGCTATTGGACGATTTGGTGTAAATCCATTCAAGAAATCTGATTTTGATGCAGACATATATGTTGAACGTCAAGGTTGGGATCCAGAAATTGCAAAGCAATATGCTGATACATTAATGGAAATGGAAGAGGGCAGCACAAACCGCGTATTCCCACTTCGTGTACCAGGTGTGTTCCAATTTAACAGTGCAATAGCGACTGGAACTTCAAAAGCTTTAGCTGGACAACTTTCTCCTCAAGAAGCGCTTGATGAAGTAGCTGCTGAATGGAAAAAAATTGTTAAGCGTATTGGCGCAGATACAGTAAGAGAAGCATACGCTGTAGGTGTAGCTTTAGAAGACAATCTGTAATAAACTAAATTTAAATAAATATAATTAAATTATTGAGCGTCCCTTAAAATTATTTTTGGGGCGTTCCTTTTAAAGCGGAAAAAAATCATGAATTTTAAACATAAATATTTGTTTTTACTTCCAGGCCTGCTTGTATTGCTTGGAATATTAATCTTTCCAATTGGCTTCACTGTTAGACTTAGCCTTTCTAGTTGGGACAGCTTTTTTCCTGGTCTAGATTTTATTGGATTGGAAAACTATACTCGATTATTTACTGACGACCCTAGATTTTGGGAGTCATTTCAGAGGTTAAGTTTTCTTTCTGTAACTACTGTCTTCTTGCAATATACAATTGGTTTTGCACTTGCGCATATAGTTTGGAAGGAAATTCTATTTCAAAGATTTTTCCGTGTTTTGTTTTTAATACCTATGATGACAACACCAGTTATTATGACTGTGATTTGGAAAACAGTTTTCCATGAATCATTAGGCCCAGTTAATGATTTCTTTAGCCTCTTTGGTGTAACTCCTCTTTGGTTAAGTAGTGAAGCCTTGTCAAAGGTTACTGTTATTATTGTTGAAGTATGGCAATGGACACCATTTATGTTCTTGTTGTTATTGGCTGGTCTTTTATCACTTCCTAAAGAACCATTTTTAGCTGCTTCAATTGATGGTGCAGGACCAATTAGAAAATTTGTATATGTAACATTTCCATTGATGGCGCCAATTTCGATAGGTGCTATAATTATCCGACTTATTGAAGCATCAAAAATAATGGATACTGTATATGTTTTAACGTCAGGTGGTCCTGGTACCTCTTCAGAAACTTCAAGTTTTTATATATTCATAAAAGGCTTGCGTGAGTTCCAATTCGGTTATTCTGCAGCTTTATCCTTAACTTATTTAATTATTATGATCATCAGCCTAACAATCATTGCTAAGATGTTAGTTAAACTAATGATAAGGAGCTAAAAATATGGGAATTTTTTATGTTACTCTCAAATATACAGCCGTAACTCTATGGTCGATGTTTATTATTGCTCCGTTTTTATGGGCATTATCTACATCATTTAAAGATTTCAATTCAGTAACGGGAGGGGCAACATATATCCCTTGGGTTGATTTTGAACCAACACTTGAAGGATGGAGAGTATTACTTCGCTCACCTGCTCAAGGTGGAGTTAATATTGTTGAACCCTATTTAAACAGTATATTTGTGACCTGTATGGCAAGCTTTGTAAGCATTGTATTGGGAACTTTGGCTGCCTATGCTTTATCGCGTTTCACTTTTAAAGCTGGTTTCATTAAAAATGATGATATAACTTTCTTTTTTATATCTCAAAGAATTATGCCCCCTGTAGTTTTGGCAATACCATTTTTTATAATGCTTGGTAAATTAGGACTTCTAGATACTCTATTAGGTTTGGTAATGGTTTATGTTGTCTTATTAATGCCAATTGCTGTTTGGATAATGGTTGATTTTTTCAATAAAGTTCCAATCGAAATTGATGAAACTGCACTTATTGATGGGTGTAATCCATACCAAGCTTTTTTTAAGGTGGTACTTCCTAACTCTATTCCTGGAATGGTAGTTGCAGGTTTATTTTGTATGATATTTGGGTGGACGGATTTTTTCTTTGCATTTATTTTAACATTTACAGAAGTTCAACTTCTTCCAGTTGCAATCGTTTCTTTAAATTCATCAATTACACCATGGTGGAGCCTTTCTGCGGCTGCATTAGTATCAGTAGCACCTTTGGTAGTCGTCGCCTTCATAGTTGAACGATACTTATCAAAAGGAAACTTATCAGGAGCCTTGAAGTAGTATGACGCTGGCAGCATCAAATTTAACAATTGAACGTAAAGATGAATTTTATCTCAATAATATTTCTTTTGAGATGTCCCCTGGGAAAATTTACACGATAATTGGTCGAACGCTTTCTGGCAAAACAACTCTGCTTAAAACTATTGCTGGGTTAATATCGCAAGACAGTGGTAAATTAACATTTAATGGGAATGACTTTGATATTATACCCGTTTGGAAACGCCAAGTTGCTATGGTTTATCAGCAATTTATTAACTATCCGCATCTTAATGTATTTGAAAATATTGCTTTTCCACTCAAGCAAAGGAAACTTGGCAAAGAAGAAATAAATGACCGTGTAAAACAAGCTATAGAACAAGTTGGGCTTGTGGGATTTGAAGGTCGTAAAATTCAAGCCCTATCAGGGGGACAGCAGCAGCGAGTTGCTCTAGCTAGATCGCTTGTTAAGAACGCAAATATTTTGTTACTAGATGAGCCTTTGGTTAATTTGGATTATAAATTAAGAGAGCAGCTTAGAGAAGAATTTAAAAAAATCTTCAGCTCTAAAGCATCTGAAGAGGCCATACTAATATATACTACTACTGATCCAGTTGAAGCTATGCAGCTTGGTGGTGAAGTTATAGTTATGGATGAAGGTAAAATACTTCAACAAGGTAGTGCCAAAGAAATTTATGAAAATCCTATAACTACTAAAGTAGCAGAAATTACAAATGATCCTGCAATGAATTTATTTAAAGGAGAAATTAAGGGTAAAAAAATTAAACTTAATTCAAAGATTGAGTTAAGCCTACCCAAACATTTCAAGGATCTAACAGATGGTCACTATACTTTTGGAATTAGGGCGTCTGGTATAACACTTGCAAAATCTGGTTTTCCTTTTCAAATTGAACTTGCTGAAATTAGTGGTTCAGAAACTTTTCTTCATCTTGGCCAAGGTCAAGTTCATGTAGTTGGACTATTAGATGCAGTTAAAAACTTTGATATTGGTGAAACTGTTTCAGTAATTTTTGATATAGAAAAACTTTATGCATTTGGATCTGACGGAATTCTAATGTCATCACCATATAGCGGGACAAAATAATGGCACAAATTAAGCTTCAAAATATTGCACATTCATATAATCCAGATGCTACAGATAGTAAGTATGCACTTAAGCCATTTGACATGACTTGGGTAGATGGTGGGCGTTATGCAATTCTTGGACCATCTGGCTGTGGTAAGTCAACTATGCTGAATATTATGTCTGGCATTGTAAAGCCCTCAGAAGGTCGCTTACTTTTTGATGGTGATGATGTTACAGATAAATCAACCTCTGAACGAAATATTGCACAAGTTTTTCAGTTTCCAGTTATCTATGGAACAATGACTGTTCATGATAATTTAGCATTTCCTCTGGTATGTAGGGGATATGATAAGTCTTTTATTGAATCTAAGGTAAATGAAGTTGCTGAAGCCTTAAGCTTAGAAGGGCTATTGTCGCAATCAGCAAAAAAATTAACAGCTGATCAAAAACAGCTGATATCACTGGGGCGAGGATTGGTTCGTGATAACGTCGCTGCAGTATTAATGGATGAACCTTTAACAGTTATTGACCCTGATTTAAAATTTAGGCTTCGACGTAAACTAAAAGAGATAAATCAAAAATATAAATCAACACTTATATATGTGACGCATGATCAAAATGAAGCAATGACTTTTGCGGAAAATATCATTGTTATGGATGATGGTGAAATTGTACAGATCGGCTCACCAGCTGAATTATTTGAGCGTCCTAAGACAACTTTTGTTGGATATTTCATTGGTGCGCCTGCAATGAATTTGTTTGATTGTGATGCAGTTGGTTCGAATGCAATTAAATTTGGTAATGTTGAAATATCAACAAAGACAGATTTAAGTGCAATAAAAAATAAACGTCTCAAATTGGGTATCCGCTCTGAATATCTTCAGTTAGTTAAATCTGCAGGTAAAAACACAATTCATGCGAATATTGAGAGTGTTGATGACTGGGGAAATCACAAGCTAATCACTGCTAATTTTGAGGGCAGTAATATCAAGATAAAAGTTAAGCGAGAAGTGGAAGTTCCAACTGAGAAAATATATTTGAAATTTCCAGCACAAAACTGCTGTGTTTATGAAAATGAAATGTTAATTTCTTAATTTTAAAAAAAATTGCTATTAAACTTATTTAAACTACATATAAATCGAAACTAGCAACCTTACGGAAAATTTTAAGGTAACTTAATATATATTATGGAAAACCTTAAAGAACATTTTATTAAAACTTTAATTGTTGTTTGCGCATCTATATCTATGATGCTTTTTGTCACAAAAATTGTTGTACCTGTTCAATCTAATTTTTTACCTGAAATAACGTTATACGCTGCATTAATATTTCCAGTGCACGGTATCAGAGTTTTATCAGCTTGGTTGTTTGGTTGGGCTTCAGTATTTTATTTATTTATCTCGAACATATTTATTTTTATTATATTCGATAGTGCTACTGAAAATCCATACTCATCGTTGACTACAGAAAGTATAATGGCTTGGATTCTTGTAAGTGTGATATGTGTTTTTACTTTTGATTTATTAAGATTATGTGGAATTGATATTAAAAGAAATGCTATAAAGCTTAATAAAGATGCATGGAAATTAATAGTATTAGTTGGTTTTATATCCTCAGTATTTAATTCTTTAGGACATAATCTAATATTTACTTCTACAATTTTACCTGAAAATTCATTGAGGTTAATCTTAGCATTTTTATTTGGGGATACTACTGGTACTGTCTCTTATACACATCTGACGCTGCCGACGACTCCTTACGTGTAGAT
>OJFB01000012.1_pt1 | contig 51774 bp, 37 predicted proteins | sample 1593811 | NCBI WGS metagenome assembly OJFB01 (sample SAMN05416736, study PRJEB24817) | seawater metagenome | isolation source: Sea water | place: Canada:Atlantic | collected 2013-07
CAATCCAACTTCCCTCATAGATTGATTTTTCTGAGTTATTACAAGATTGTAATAGCAAGATTCCAATAAAAATGATTATAGCTTTTTTCAAAACATTCTGTTTAATCAATATTACAAAAAAAAGTATTCCAAAACATCCGCATAAAAAACTATTCTTTGATAGGCATATATATTTCTGCTTTCCATCTCATTTCGTCTCCTCCATAATTAGGATTGTTGTAAAAGACCTCTACTGGATTATTATTAACAGCTATATTGTTTTGTTTTGCATAATCTAGTAAAGCATACCAAGCTCTGTCAGAAGTTATATAATTACCGTTATAAACAGCTTTTAGTGCTGTTACCTGATTATATTGTTTGTATTGAATCAATGAATGTTTAGGTAATGAATCATTTTTTATTATTGGAAAACAAAAATTATATGCAATACTATCATTTTCTATATTCCAATTGGTTACTTCAATAAAAGGGGTACCATTCATTTTTATATTATCTGTTGAAAGAAAACTATTTAATAATGAATAATTTTGTATCATCCCTCTTGCTTTTTCTTTTTGTAAACTTTTCATTGGAATAAATGCACAAAAGACTGAACGAGTTGAACTTTTACCTTCTATGGTTACTCTTATTTTTTTTAAATGTTGAAGTAGATTTTCAGTGAAATTTGATACCGTCTTGATGGTTTGTTTTTCAAAATCTGTTTTAGAAAAAGGAATCGAAATTTTGTTTGCTAGGCTGTTATTTAAATCTGTAACATATACTTTTACTTTAGTTATAGAATCATTTAAACGACTTAAAGACCATTCATAATTATAAGTAGAGTCTTTTATCTTGATCTGTTGAGTTAAGTTCGCCAAATTATCTTGTTGAATTGGACTTGAATTCTCTAAACTAGTATTCCAAAGTTTTATGCTTTGATTAATCGTCCCTACTGTAGTTTTTACCTTAAAAGTTACTAAATAATCGTAGGGTTTTATAATGAGGTACCAGAGCAAGAAACCTGCTAAAAAAAATCCTATGATAGTACTTATTTTTTTCATTTTTTTAAGATATAAAGATTTACAAAAAAACACTTGTTTATGGTATAATTTACTTAGTTAACATAGTTAATTTTTCAGTAACCAATTCACCTATTTTTCTTCCTTGCCCAACACCCACTTCAACTGCAGCTCTAAAATGAATACCTCCATACATTCTACTAATCGTAGCTTCATCTGCGGCTGCTTTGAAAGAGGAGAAAGATCGAATTGGTAGACCGTACGGAACTTCTGTATTGTCTGCAAAACTAAAGTTGTCTCCAAAAATAGAGGTTAGTACTGTTGAAGCAGCTCCTGACACTACAGAATGACCACTTGTATATTCTGGAAATGGTGGTGTTTGTAAAATAGGCTTCCATTCATCATCAAAATAGGTATTGATTAATGTTTCTGGCCTCACCAAATTACTTCTGTATTTTTCATCCCAACAGCTAATAAAAGCATCTGCTATAGCAATAGATGTCTTGGTATAGGCAAAAACTGTTCTGTTAAAATCTGCGGCTTCTTTTTTTGCAGCAATTTTAGCAATACCAATCCAATGAGCTCCTGGTGTTATTTTTTTTACTGCAAACATTAAATGTCCGCGATTTACAGAAACATAAGGATTGCAATCCCAAAATTGTGCAATAGCAATCTCTTCTGAATCATCACCCTTTTTGGTGATTTCTAAACTAACATCATAAACTTCTTTTAGTTCTTTATAAAAATTAGAATTTTTATTCATTGAAAATTTTGGTGGTGGTACTGGTTTAAATTGTGCTGATGAATCTATAACAAAAGATCGTATTTTATTCCAATGTGGCTCTAAACCATCCATATACGAGGGCGGTGTTGGCTGCCATCTACTTTCGTCTTCAGAATCTACACTAAACTTAGGCATGGTGCGTGTTTGTGCATAGTTATCTTTATTCATCCATGTAGTTATATGAGCTGCCACTTCCAATCCATAGGCTTTAGATTCGTTAAATTCTCGTGGGTTTTTAGCTTCCCAAACATGGTACAAACTATCTCTATACGTTTCAATTTTCTCTTCAGAAAAAATCAATTGCTTACTTATGCTTAGATGTGCAATAATTGCTGCAAGAGGATAATTTATCTTCTTTACTGGGTTAGGTACTGGTATTGCTTCTAAGTGTTTAATTTGATTTTTTAATGAGTGATAACTACTATCATTTAGAGCTAATATTTCATAGGCTGCAATATTTGGATATACAAAAACTCTGCTTGCTACTGGCGGAGAAAATATATCATGAATCATAACATTTACGACTTTATCAATTGCAGTGTGAAAATTATCGGTAGTAACTTCAATAGGTTCTGAATTCTCTTTACATGAGAAAATCAGCAAGCATAGTGTTCCTAGTAATAAAGAGGTTTTATAATTTTTTATAATCATCTTTTTAATGTGTTAATTCATATACTTGCGCATGATCATTATTAATAGTTACCAAAACATATGGTTTACCTTGTACCATAATTTTATTAAGTTTTTTAACTGCTTTTTGACTAAAGTTTAGTCCAATTTTATTTCCTAAAACAATCTCATCTTCATTAAAAATTAATGCTCCCGGAAAAGAATCAAATCTTCCTTGAAAAGGACTTACACCAAAATAATTTCCCGCTACTAAAACTTCATTTTCTCCATCAGCATTAAAATCATATTCTAAGAAAGCTGAAATTGGTGATACTTGCAACTCGTTTTTAAAAGGAATAAATGTAAATGTATTATTTTCATTTTTTAAATATCCTGAAGCCAAGGTATGTACTTCTAATATACGAGCCTTCTTTAATACTGATTTTTCAAAAATTTCGTCTATTGACTTTCCTGCAAAGCTTTTATAGCTTGTGAATTTTTTCCGTAAACTCACAATTTGACTGGCCAATTCATCCAATCCTAACAAAGAATAATAAGCTCCATTTTTGTAATTGCAGAGAATAGTCTCTGTACTTCCATTGCCATCAAAATCTGCATAATACATTCGCAAAGGGTGTTCTTGTGAAGCATTAAATTTTGAGTTTTTACCCCAATTTCCTAGGAGGTAATCCATATCTCCATCTTTATCAATATCAAAAGGAGCAATCTGTTGCCACAAACCTGATAATGAAGCACCTATTAGTTTTTCTTCTGTAAAATTGCCTTTTATATTTTTAAAAAACTTGGGTGTCATCCATTCTCCTACTAAAATAAGATCTACAAAGCCGTCTGTATTATAATCTTCCCAAATAGCATCTGTAATCATTCCTGTATTTTGAAACGATTGATTTTCTAGTATTGAAAACGTACCATTTTCGTTTTTTAAAATATAAGATTTAGGTATGGCTCCAAAATTATTGGATACCGTATTATTTCCAACAAAAACATCTAAATCTCCATCATTATCATAATCAGCTGCTTTTATGACTGCTGCATTTTCAAAATATGCTGGTAGTTCTTGTTTTTCAAAATTAACACCACTTTGAGTATAGTAATTATCTAATAAAGGGTTCTTTTTATTGTAAAAATCGGAACCTCCTGTTCCAACAATCAAATCATTTTTCGAATCGTTATTTAAGTCAGCAATTAGAGCTACAACATCTTCAGTAATAGAATCGTTTGCAATAGTTTGAATATTTTCTTCTCTATAGATACTATCGGTTTGTAAAAAAACTTTCGCTGGATTAAACTTAGAACCTCCAAAATAAATATCTTCTTTACCATCATTATTTAAATCTCCTACAGCAACAGCAGGTCCTCTATCTGAGGTTTGATAAGGAATTAATTTTTGGCGATTAAAGTCTGTATAATTATCTTCTACATGAGTAAAATCGATACCTAGGTTATTGGAGGTCTTTTTAAAAATAGGTGTTTCTTTTTTTAAAAAAGATACATAATCAAACGGTTTTGTGTTTTCTGGACGAATCGTCATTTGCTGATTTACAGCAATATTTTTCATAGTTTGATAGGTCTTGTTAGGCCAAACAATAGTTATTGAATCTACTAGTTGAATTGCTCCGTACCCGAAATGAACCATTGGTTCTGAAGAAGATTGAAAACCTCTTATCGTGTACAATTCTTTGAATTGTAATTTTCCTTGCTCATAGGCGTAAACTTTCGTTCCTATCCCATAAGTATTGGGTGCTGGATAGGTAAACTTTAATTGAAGATAATTAGCTTTCTCATTAGTTTGATTGATATACAATGATACATCTTCATTAATATTACTGACCACCAAATCTAGATCTCCGTCATTATCTAGATCACCCAGGGCTGTAGCTCCTGAAACTCCTTTTTTATTTGAGATCCAGTCACCAGATTTATCCTCAAACTCTAAGTTATTAGTTCCTTTAAAAATATAGTTATGAGCTTCTCCAGAAGGCATCATTTGCAATGCTTTTTGGTCTACCAATTTTGTATTGTCTATTTTTTTCTGAATTTGTTCGTTAGAAACAAATTTGATAAAGTCTAGATCATTTGGTCGCTTTGAAATTCCATTTGATATAAATAAATCTTGCTCGCCATCTTGATTAAAATCTGCAAATAAACTACTCCAACTCCAATCTGTAGCGGCAATTCCACTTAATAAAGCAGTTTCTAAATAACTAGAATTTTGCTGATTTACATACAGCATATTTCTAGTAAACTGATAATGGTAGCCAAACTTTTTAGTTCTTAGTTTCTGAATCTGAATATTGTCATCTCCTTCAGAGGTTTTTAGAACTACCTCGTCTTCAGGCAGCATATCTAAAGAAATAATATCTGGCAAACCGTCATGATTGATATCTGCGACATCATTTCCCATGGAAAAACGGGTCGTATGACCAAAATAATCTTTCAATTGATCAGAAAAAGTACCATCACCATTGTTTATATAATAATAATCATCTTCATGAAAATCGTTCCCAACATAAATATCTGGAAAACCATCTTGATTAAAATCTGCAACAGAAATACCCAATCCATAACCATTAATTCCACCAAAAATTCCTGCAGATTCACTTATATCTGTAAAAGTTCCTCCATCATTTCTTAGCAATCTATCTCCTGTTTGTTCATTTCGCTTGTAACGTAAATTTGCTTTTCCAAAAGATTCTTGGGTGTGAATAGCATGGTTTAAAAGATATATATCTAAATCACCGTCTAAATCAAAGTCTAAAAATGCTGCAGAAGAGCTGTAGGAATCAAAATCTAGTTTATATTTTTCTGCACTTTCAGTAAAAGTTTCATCTCCATTATTGATGTACAATTCATTGTAGCCATAAAACCCATGAACACCAACAACAGCACATACATAAATATCTAACAAACCGTCTCCATTTAAATCTCCCATAACAGCTCCAGTATTCCATGAACTATTCCCAGATACACTTGCCTTGGTTGTAATATCTTCAAATTGTAAGTTTCCTTTATTTATAAATAGCTTGTTTTTTTCTTGATTTGCTGATAGAAATATATCTAAAAGACCATCGTTATTTATGTCACCTAAAGCAACACCCCCTCCGTTATAATAATATAAATAATCAAGAATATTTAACTCATTAGTAGGTGTAATTGTGTTCTTAAATTTCAAACCTGTTTCTTGAGAAGTTGGATTCTTAAACAACAGCTCCTTTTGATTACATGCTAACAATAGCAATGAAAAACACAGTATAATTGCCTTATTACTCATTGATTAAAAATAGTTTTGGACGTTCATTATTAATAGCCGCTATGAGGTAGGTTTTTCCTTTATTATCTTTAATTGTTTTTAAATGTTTTACTTCATTCTTAATCACAAAACCTGATGTATTATACTCTTGCCAAGTAAAACCTAAGTTTCCATCGCCTAATAAAACCGATCCATAATTTGCATCTAATCTAGAGTATTGAGGTTTAAATTCAAAGTTGTTTCCTGCCATAATAATATCTAAATGACCATCATTATTAATATCGGAACAGACAATTCCGCAAACACAAGAAAGCTGGACACGACTAGGAAGCTTTTTAATACTAAATTTCCAATCACCTTCGTTTACTGCAATAATTGTTTCCGAAATACTACTTTGCTTCATAATTGAATTTTCGAAAATTGACTCTGAAAATAGTTCATCAATAGACTTTTTAGCATATTCAGAAGCCTTTAAATTTTGCTTTTTCAGAGAGACTAACTGAGCTGTTAATTCTTTTTTCATATGAATAGGATAGTCTTTTCCATTCTTGTGATTGGTCATAATTTGTTCAATCGTTCCATTATTGTCAAAATCATTAACCCACATTTTTACAGGGTTTTCAAAAGAAGTTTTATGCATGGTATTACTCCCTTGGTTTCCAAGGATAAAATCTACATCTCCATCATTATCTAGATCTGCAGCTTCTACAACACTCCACATTCCAAATAAATCATCTAAAGTTGATGATTGCTTGATGAGTCTTCTTCCATTATTTATATAGATTTTTGGTGTGTCCCATTCAGAAACGGTCATTAAATCTTTTTTACCATCTTTATCAATATCTTTCCAAATTGCATGAGTAATCATTCCTGCATTTTTAACATCATAAGCTACTTTTTCTGTGGTATCTAGAAAAGTTCCATCTCCGTTATTTTCTAAAAATTGATGGGTAGGATTTACTCCATAGGTTGCTACCAAACTTCTAGCACCAACAAAAACATCTATATCTCCATCACTATCAAAATCATATGGTGCTAAAACTGCAATATTTTTTCTTAAAGGTGGTAGTTTTTTATCTGCTAGCTCAAAAGTTCCCTTTCCATTATTGACATATAGTCTTGCTTTGTAATTATTTTGTTCACTTATTTCATTTCCTCCTGACCCAATCATCAAATCTAAATTTCCATCACCATTGGCATCAAAAAATGCAGCAGTTGTGTCTTCAAAAAAGGCATCTTTCTCAAAAGATTTTTGAATTGATAGTGCTAGCTTACCATCTCCTAAATTTAAATATAAAAGACCCGATTGATTCTTTGCACCTCCTATATAAAAATCTTCATTACCATCATTATTAATATCTCCAACAGCCAAAGCAGGACCTTCTTGAGATAATTTTTTAGCAATCAATCCTTCATAATCAAAATCTGAATAGTTGTTTTCTTGATGCTTTACAGTAGTTACTTTTTTAATTTCAGTTAACAAAGTATTATCGCTCTTGGGCTGAAAAGGTTTTTGAATTTCAGTAGCGTCTAATTGTTTTAAGTTTAGTGTTTTATTGACTGTGATATTATTCAACTTTTGAGTTGAATCATCTGGCCAAATAACACGTAATGAATCTATTGCAGTTGCTTCTCCCAAACCGATAGTCATGACATAATCCATAGAGGATTGAAAACCTCTTGAAGGGATTTGTTCTTGAACATATACTTTATTGTCATAAAATATTTTTACCGTACTTCCGATACCAAATTTGTTAACTTTTTTACCTTCTAATTTAATTTTTATATAATTGTTATTGGTAAGTGAATCTGTATTGTTTTTGTAAACAAAAGGAAGCATGTTTACATTATTAACCACTAGGTCTAAATCGCCATCATTGTCAAGATCTCCATAAGCAACTCCGTTTGACAAACTAGGTGTTTCAAAACCCCAATCTTTATTTGCATTACTAAAAGTAATATCACCATTGTTTTTATAAGCGTAGTTTGGTTGTGGTTTTACGGGCATTTTTTTAATAATAGAATCTATCGCTTGTTTTCTGCCAGTTAGAGCCATTTTTTGAATGATTTCATTGGCAAAAAAATCAACAAAATCTAAGTCTGTCAAATCATGATTAATACCGTTGGTAATAAAAATATCTCTGTTACCATCATTATCCATGTCAAATAGAAGACCTGCCCAACTCCAATCTGTTTTTGCAACACCACTGTGATAGGCAACCTCAGAAAAAGTGTTGTTTCCATTATTTAACTGTAGTGTATTTTGTATGTATTGCTGAGAAAAATCTTTACTTTGTTTTAATTTAAAAACATTGTAACCCTCAAACTCCATTACAGACTTCACTCGTTGGTCTGCTTCGGGTAACATATCAGTAATAAAAATATCTGCTTTTCCGTCATTGTTAATATCTGCAATATCTACACCCATGGCAGATAAGCTTAAATGAGATGTCCAATTGGTAATTTCTTCTTTAAAAGTACCATCTTGATTGTTGATGTAGAGGTAATCTCGTTCATAAAAATCATTAGATATGTAAATATCTGGATACAAATCTCCATTGATATCTGTAACCATAACTCCCAAACCAAAACCTATTAAACTTCCATAAATTCCTGCTTCTTCGCTTACATCTATAAATTTACCGTTATCATTTCTTAGCAGCATATCACCAACACCTCTAAATATTGCTGGAACATTTCCCCAATCTTGAGCTCTTTTATCTCTTTGTTCCGCATATCCTAAACTACTTACTGGAATATTACTGTTGTTTAAAATATAAGCATCTAAATCTCCATCTTTATCATAATCAAAAAAGGAGGCATGTGTAGAAAATCCTGTTTTAGCAAGATTAAATTCAGCTGCTTTTTCTGTAAATGTTAAATCTCCATTATTGATATATAAGTCATTATCATGATTATTCCCTTTTAAGTTTCCTGCATTACTCACGTAAATATCTAACAGTCCATCTTGATTGATATCTACCATTACAACTCCAGTAGACCAGGGTTTGTTTCCTTCAATTCCAGCAGTTTTAGAAATATCTTCGAATGTTAGATTGCCTTTATTGAGATATAGTTTATTGGCTACCATATTCCCAGTTAGGTAAATATCTGCCAAACCATCATTATTAATATCTCCTATAGCTACTCCTCCGCCATTGTAAAAATTTCTGTATTTAAAAATATTAAAGTTCTTTTGATTTTTAACTTTATTGAGAAAGTCAATGCCTGTGTCTTTGGCATCTAATAATGTAAATAAGGTTTGGGTTTTACTTGTGATTGACTTATTTTCCTTCTCTGAATTACAGGAATATATTACCGCAACCAACATTACTAAAATAATTTTTCTTACTATAAATTGTGTCATTATTTATTTGCCTTTAAAAAAATAGGTATATTATTATTTATAGAAATAACATAAAATAGCTCCTCTTTAATTTTTAATGTTTCTATGTTTCTAGCTTCTCCAGAAATATTAAAATCTTGGTCTAAACTTTCGTTAAAAAAACCTTTTTTATTGTTCAACAAAATTAGACCATGAGAGGCGTCTAATTTACCCAATTGTGTGTTAATATTGTAATTATTTCCAACTAAAAGAACATCGGTAAAACCATCGTTATTAAAATCGTCAAGAGCTATGTCATTTACAGAAGATACTTGAGCCTTAAATGGTAATTTATGTTTTTTAAAGGTGTTGTTTCCTACATTCTCAAAATAACAACTTCCTAGTTCAAAAACTTGTTTTTTATAGGCTGCTCTTATCTTATCTTTCGGCAGAAGTTCTGTAAACGAAGCATCTGCAAAGTCCTTATAAGATAAATATTTTTTATTTAAAAATGGCAATTGCTTTACCAATTCATCTTTAGAGGCAAAGGGCGTCTCTTGTTTTTGATAAAAATAGGTGATGACCGGGTCTACTTTACCGTTATCATCAAAATCATTACTATACAGTGTTATGGGTTCACTCATCGTTGCTTTCAATCGAGTATTTAACCCCCAATTTCCTGCAATAAAATCTAGATCACCATCTTTGTCAAAATCGTGTACTTTAATGGAATTCCACCATCCATTTGTCTTTTCTAAGTGAGTGTTTTTTTGAAGTATTAACTTTTTACCATCATTTAAAAATACTTTTATAGGCATCCAATACCCAACAACAATTGCATCTAAAACATCGTCATTATTCAAATCTTTCCAGACAATATCTCGCACGTTACCGCTTTGTTGGAAGTCACTTCCAAACTTTTGCGTTGCATTGGTGAAATTCCCTAATCCATCATTCTCAAAAATATAGTGTGTTGGTGTTTTCCCAAACTGCCAAGGAACAATGTTTGAGACTATTGATATGTCTGTGTCTCCGTCATTATCTATATCTATTGCACTTACCCTGGAGGCATTAGTTTCAATTTTTGTAAACTGAATGGTATCTCTTTTAAATTTTCCATTGTAATTGATATATAATTTTGGTAGCAAAGGAGGTCCTTTTTTAAATTCGTTCCCACCGCTAACCACTAATAAATCTTTAAAATCATCTCTATTGGCATCAAACAAAACAGCATATACATCCTCATGAATTGCTGTATTTTTAAAAATAGAATCTTGCACGGAAGTAAATTTGCCTTTTTTATTTTGAATAAAAAGCTGACTTGCTTGAGATTTTCCTCCACTAATAAATAAATCTTCTAATCCGTCATTATTTATATCAGAAACTGCAATATGTGGTCCTAAATTTGTGCTTGCATAAGGTATTATTTGATCTCTATTAAATTCTAACGATTGTGAATCTTTGTGTTTAAAACTAAGAATAGAATCTTTATTCACTAAAAAAGAGGGTTGTTTTTTAATAGCTGTATGACGATATTTTTTAGTGGCATACTTATAAAAAACTTCTATTTCTTGATTGGTTTGTATGTTTTTTAATGTTTGAAACTTATTGTTTCCCCAAATAATCTGCAATGAATCTATTATTGTAGCATCTCCTAGCCCAAGATGTATTTTAGGTTCTACAGATGACAAATATCCTTTTGTCGTATAATTTTCTTCGGTGATTACTTGTTCTTTATAATAAGCTTTTACAGTTGTCCCTATTCCAGATGTATTATTTGAATTTCCCTTAAACTTTATTTTTAAATAGTTATTCTGATAAATTTTATTTGAATTATTTTCTAATACATACGCTTCTTCATTGATATTATTAACAACCAAATCTAAATCACCATCATTATCTAAATCTACAGAAACACCTCCATTACTGAATGAGCTTCCGTGAGAAGTCCATGTTGAAGTTACATCGCTAAATGTCTTGTCTTGATTATTTTTATAAAAATAGTTTTTAACTTTTTTTTGAGGAATTTGCTTGGATAGTTCTAAATTTCTTTGTGATTTTTCTGTAGCCAACTGTTTTTGAATTGCTTCATTTGAAATGAAGTTTATAAAATCCATATCGTTGGTGGCTCCTAAGATCCCGTTAGTGATATAAAGGTCTTTAAAGCCGTCATTATTGTAATCTCCAACAATTGGGCTCCAGGACCATTCTGTTGCAGCAATACCGCTTAAATAAGCTACTTCGCTAAAGGTTCCATTCCCATTATTATAATGCAATGTGTTTTGCATAAACTGAGGAGAATATCCGTTTTTTAAATAATATTGATATGTCTGGTATGGATATTCTAGCCCTGAAGTTTTATATGTTTTTAAATTTTCTGGCAACATATCTAAAGAAACAATATCCAATTGAGCATCATTATTTAAATCGGCAATAGCATTTCCCATTGAAAAATGAGAGGTATGCCCTAAAGCTGATTTATCCTTAGAAATAATTTCTTTGAAGGTTTTGTCTTTTTGATTTATATATAGGTAATCATTTTCAAAAAAATCGTTCCCTACATAGATATCTGGATAACCGTCATTAGTTACATCACCGACTGATAATCCTAAGCCATATCCAATTTTTCCTTGAAAAATACCAGACTGAGAGGAAATATCTACAAAATTTCCTTGTTTATTTTCAAATAATTTATCTCCAGACATTTGATCTACTTCTCTTCTTATAGCACCTTTCCCATAATTACTATTAGGATATAAAGAATGGTTGATTAAAAATAGATCTAAATCTCCATCTTTATCAAAATCAAAGAAAGAAGCTTGTGTTGCAAAAGAAGCAATGTCTAAACCATAAAAAGAAGCAGCTTCTTTAAAAGTAGGAACTCCATTTTTACCTGGACCCTGATTTACAAATAATAAATTTTTCCCTTTAATTGAATTATGCATTCCTATTTTACAAATATAGATATCTAGAAATCCGTCATTATTAATATCTACAGTAGTGACACCGGTAGTCCAAGGAGTTACATTATTGATAAGTGCCTGTTTGGTAATATCTTTAAATTCAAGCCCTCCTATATTCAAATACAATTTATCTTCAGTTTGGTTTCCTGTAAAATACAAATCAGCGAAACCATCATTATTAAAATCTGCAGCGGCTACTCCTGCTCCATTATAATAATATAGATAATTTAAAATATTTAAATCGGTTGTACTTGTCAGTTTATTTTGAAACTTTATTTGAGTTTTGTTACTAGGTAATAAAACAAATAAAGAATCACTATTGTGACAAGACACTAATAAAAAAAGTAAACTGCATACTATAAACTCTTTCATACTGTAAGAGGTTATTATATTTAAAGTAAATAAGTTTTATAAATAATTAAAGAGGGTATAAATACCCTCTTTAATTTTAATATCAATAAAAAGATAAATCTAGTATCCTGGATTCTGAACTAAATTAGGATTTGATAACAATGCTGTTAATGGAATTGGGAATAAGTTTTTATTCGCATCTCCTACAGATGCTGGGTCTTTAAATTCCCAATCTTTTGTAAATTGACCAAATCTAAGTAAATCGTTACGTCTAAAAAATTCAACATACAATTCTCTACCTCTTTCATCTATCATATCGTCTAGACTAACAGATCCTAATGCAGTTGCATCTCTTAAGACTCTTAATTCATTAACTTCAGCTAAAGCTCCTCCAGCGTCTCCACTTCTTAACATCGCTTCAGCTCGCATTAAGTGAGCATCTGCATATCTAAAAATGATTTCGTGACTTCTAAAAGAAGCAGAACCTGTTCCATCAAAAGGGTGATATTTGATCACTCTAATCGCTTGCGTTTCATTACTATTAGTTAGGCTAAAGTCTCTTGAGAAACTTAAAGGATTACCAGCTCTATCTGATAATGGTTGTCCTGAAGCAGAATACTGCTGACCAATTAAAAATCCATATCCAATACCATAATTGTCTGTATTGTTTGCATTAGATGCATCTGGAACCCAACCTCTTCTTTCTTCTTGACCTGAACCCATATAGTTCTCGTTAGGATCTCCTTCGAATAAGTCATAAAATTCAGCTAAAGTAGAGAATCCATTCCATCCACCTCCTCCATTGTCTGGAGTTACGATGTTATAATGCATTCCATTCCAAATTCTGTTCCCAATACTAATATTTCCGAACAATACAGTTTCTGAATCTACACTTGGTAAAAAGATATCGAAATATCCAGATTGTAAAGCAAATCCACTAGCTTCAACAGCGTTTACAGCATTGATTACCTCTTGGTAATTTGGAGTTGACCCTGTGTAGCGCTCACTATTTAAAATTAATTTTGCTTTTAAAAAGTTTGCCGCTGCTTTAGAAGCACCAATTGTTGCTGCACTAGGTGAAACTTCTGGTAAATCTGCAATAGCTTCATTTAAGTCATTTAAAATAAAATCATATGCTTCTGATGAAGAAAGTACAATAGGTGTAGAAGACGGTAAGTCTGTAGCCTCTCTAAAAGGGTTTTGACCCCACATGTCTAACACAAAAAACATATTAAAAGCTCTTAAAAACTTTGCTTCTGCTATTTGTTGTGAAGTAGAGTTACTTAATGGATCAATGATAAAGCTTGCTTGCAATACTTTTTCATTTAACTGATTCCATGTAGATAATAAGAACCCGTGATCTACTTTCCATGTATGATTGTGAAGTGAACGCCACAATCCATTATCTCCCCAGTCACTTCCTCTAGTAGGAATTACTTGCTCGTCTGTAGTTACTTCGTTCAAGGCAAAGAAATTTGCCTGATCTCCTAACATACCCCATGTTGCACCGTATAAACCGTCTAAGGATGCCTGAGAATCGGCTAACCCGGTAAATTCGATATTTTGTATCACTGAATCCGTAGCTTCAAGCTCTAAGTTAGAACAAGAGTAAAGTGCTGTTATAGAAATAAGTGATAGTAAAACTATTTTTAAATTAAATTGTTTTTTCATCGTTTGTGTTTTTTAAAATTTTGCGTTAATTCCAAAAGTAATTGTTGTTGGATTTGGATAAGCTCCGTAGTCCATTCCAATAGATGGGAAAGCCCCTCCTGTCGCAGAATTTACTTCCGGATCTAATCCTGAATAATCTGAAGATAACCATAGGTTTTGCCCTGTAACAGAGAATACCATAGATTTAAAAACTCCCTCTCCAGACATTGGCATATCATATGCTAAAGTTAAATTTTGTAGTCTTACAAAATCTCCTTTTTCTAAAAACCTAGTAGAAGCTGGTGCTGATGCTCCAATAGCTTCTCCACTTGTTAAGGTTTCTGGAAGTACATTTCTAGTGGTTCCAAATGCTCCTGCTGTAAAGAATGCATTTGCTGTATTATTGTAGATGTAGTGACCAAATTGACCGTTAAAATAAGCAGACAATGAAAATTGCTTATAATTTAAGTTTGTAGATAAACCTCCTGTTAAATTAGGTAAGGCACTCTTTCCTACAAAACTTTTTTCATCACTTACAATTGCCTGACCAGCTGCATCATATCCCTCAAATTCTAATAAATAATAAGAGAACATTGGATACCCTTCTTGTAACCTCATTGCAAAAGCACCGGTTAAACCTGGTCCATTTACATCAGCATAGTCATATTGACCTAATAAAGATTCAACCATATTGTCATTGTAAGCTACGTTAAAGTTAGCAGACCAGTTAAAATCCTCAGATTCTACTAAATCATACCCTAAAGAAAATTCAACCCCTTGGTTTATAATTTTAGAATCTGGCAAGTTCTGAAATTTGACTGGTGTAACTGCCGGTTGAGCTTGTGGTGTATTAAAGATTAAATCTATTGTTTCTTTTCTATATACATCTATACTTCCTGATAGTCTGTCATTATTAAAACCAAAATCTAAACCTGTTGCATATTGTAATGTTGATTCCCATTTAAGTTCTGGACCTCCATAAGAAATTAATGAATTACCATTATTTATATCTATAAAGCCATCGTTACCTGGATTTAATCCATTCCAGCGAGATCTATTAGTGTAAGAACCATATCCAACACCTTCTTGGTTACCAGTTAAACCAGCACTTAAGCGTAGTTTAAGTGTAGACATATTACTGTCACTCATAAAATCTTCTTCGTTAAGCTTCCATGCAAAAGCTCCTGAAGGGAAATACCCATATCTATTTTCTTCTGGAAAAGCAGAAGAACCATCAGCTCTTATAGTTGCTGTAAATAAGTACTTGTCTGCTATTGAATAATTTACTCTTCCAAAGAAAGATTGCAATTCAATATTATAGTTATTAGAATCAACAGCTAAAGATCTCACTCCTGAGATTGAAGTAACAGGAGAAAAGCTTGATGTGGTAAATTCATTTCCTTCAAACCCTCTTACAAATACTCCTGAAACATTTGGTGCAAAACCAAATTGTTGGTAATTACCTTCAACTTCACCTGCTAGACCCTCAACAACATCTTGTAATGTAGATCCCATAAGGTCTAAATCTTTTGTTGAAAAACCCCATGCACCAGAAAATAATCCTTGATTTTTAAAGTTTTGGTAAGAAAAACCTCCTAAAACATCCAACTTAGAGTTTTTAAACTCTTTGTTGTAAGCAATAGTAGCTTCTAATAGATCATTTTGAACGTCTAACGTATTGTAAGCACCTCTACCGTTTCCAGCAATACCGTCAGCTAAACCTAAAATTTCTGAGGAAGTAACTGAAAAATTATCAGAATCTGACTTGTCAATACCTAAAGACACTTTTGCTTTTAAGTTAGAGGTTAAATCATATTCAAGAGACACATTAGCTAAATATCTATTCGTGTTTGTTGTTCCTTTTGTGTATGCTAATAAGTTCGCAGGATTTACCAAAGTTCCTGTATCATAACTTGGATCGTTCGGCCAAGTTGGATTTGCTGAAAAAGCTGCTCCTAATATATCTCCCCTGTAACCTGCAGATCCTCCTGTTGGAGCCAAATTATCGTTAACTCTAGACATAGAACCATTAAAGGTTAACCTCAACTTATCATCTAAGAAACGTTGATTAAGATTTAATCTTGCCGTAAGTCTTTCTAAATTTGAATTTTCTACAATACCATATTGATTTCCAAAACCTAAGGTAGCTATGTATGAACCACTATCGTGAGATTTTGAATAACTTAAATTTTGGTTGTGAGAAGTAGACCTTCTAAAAATAACATCTTGCCAATCTGTAGAAGAACCTGCATTACTCACCGCATCATTTGTTAAACCAACTGATGTTCTTGCAGTAAGAAATTGATCAGCATTTAATAAATTATAAGTTGATCTAGCTTCAGAAGAACTTATGTTTGCTTGGTAGTTAAATTCTCCTTTCTTAGATCTTCCTGACTTAGTAGTAACAATAACTACACCATTTGATCCTCTAGTTCCATATATAGCTGTTGCTGAAGCATCTTTTAAGATACTTATGCTTTCGATATCATTAGGATTTAAAAAACTTAAAGGGTTTTTAGCAGGATTAGATCCTAAACCAATAACATTACCTCCTGAAGTTGTTGCTTGCCCTGATAAAGGAATACCATCAACAACAAATAAAGGATTGTTATTAGAACGAACTGAATTTGTTCCTCTAATACGGATATTAACTCCAGCTCCAGGTGCTCCACTTGTACTTGAGATTTGAACCCCTGCAGTTTTACCCTGAATTAATTGTTCTGGAGAAGCAATAACTCCTTTGTTAAAATCTTCTGCCCTAACTGAAGCAACAGATCCTGTTGCATCCTTGACAGTTGTTGTTCCATAACCAATAACTACAATCTCTTCTAATTGTGTTGAGTCTTCGGTCATTGTAACATTAATTACTGTTTCAGAACCTACAGTTCTTACCTCAGTTTTGTAACCAAGATAGCTGAATACTAACACATCACCTTGGCTGGCTTTAATTGTGTAGTTTCCATCAAAGTCTGTCTGTGCTCCTGATGTCGTACCTTGAATGGTAACACTAACACCTGGCAGACTACCATCGGCATCAGTAACAACTCCTTTTACTGATTGTCCATAAGAAACACTACCTATAAGTAGCATAAGAATCAATAAAGGTTTTTTAAGTAAACTATTTTTCATGAAAGTTTAATTTTAATTAATAATGATTTGTTTTTTGTTTTAATTTTTAGAGATTTTTTGCAAATTAACGCTTTTTTAACTAAATATTAAAAAAGTATCAATAAGTTTAGCAAATTAACATTTTTCTATACTTAAAAAAAGAATAATGCAATAAAATAACCGAAAACGTTTTCGTTTTATTTCTATTGTTGATTTTTAAAAAAAAATCTCCTAATTTTCTGTAAATCAGAACTATATACACTTTAATGTAAATTACTTCTCCACTTTTTTATTACTTAAAAAGCTAAAAAAACTTTTTTACTTCCCAAATATTGAGAAAATTCGATTTTAAAGCTTCTTAATCTTGATGTTTCTGAATGAAACTTGATCACTATGGTCTTGAAGACCTACGTGACCTGTTCTGTATTTGCCAAATCCTTCCCAATCTTTGAATTTAGAATTAGTTACCATTTTTTCCCATTCAACTCCGTGAAGCGGGAAAGATATTGTAGTTTTTTCATTCATGGTAACACGAGCGATATTCGCTGTTTGATTCACCTCTAAAACACATTGATTCCATTCTCCGGCTGGATATATATCTTCTGCTGGATATCCAATTAAGTCATATAAAGACCCTGCTTTGTGAATACCATTCCCTACAAATGAATCTGGGTGTTTTTCATTGTCTAAAACTTGAATTTCTGGACCAGTCATATAAGCTTCAGAAAATTTTTCATCTTCATGAACCCCCCAAAAGATACCACTATTTCCTGCCTCCGATATTTTCCATTCCAAAGACAAAATAAAATTCGTGTATTTTTCTTTAGTGATAATATTTTTACCGCCAACATTACTTGGAGTAAATACCATAGCATCGTCTTGAATCGTCCATTCTGGATAGATATCTTCAGACAGATACCCTCTCCAATTATCTAATGAACTTCCATCAAATAAAATGGTCCAATCATTACTGCTTTTTAATTCTTCTGATGTAACAACTTGCTGAATTGTTTTCGTTTCTTTTTGTTTTTTCTCTGCTGGGTTACATGCTACCATAAAGCACAAACACACAAATAAAGTTACTCTTACCATAATTATTGATTTAAATTCCTATGATCTTTTTTAATTGATATTCATTTTTTGTTCCATCACTTCCTGCGAAATCATCAAACTTTTTGTTTGTAGATTCAATGAGATGATTCTTAATAAAAGCAACACCTTCTCTAGCTCCTTGAGCTGGGCTTTTAATAACACACTCCCATTCTAAAACCGCCCAAACATCACAGCCATATTCTGTTAATTTTGAAAAAACTTGTTTAAAATCTACTTGACCATCTCCAGGAGAACGATATCTTCCTGCTCTGTTTTTCCAGTCATTATATCCTCCAAAAGTTCCTTTTTTACCACTAGAGTTAAATTCGGCATCTTTTACATGAAAAGCTTTAATAAATTGATGATAGTGATCTATATATTTTAAATAATCTAATTGCTGTAAGACAAAATGTGACGGATCATATAAAATATTTACTCTTTTGTGATTCCCTGTTGCTTCTAAAAACCTTTCAAAAGTATCTCCATCATGAATATCCTCAACTGGGTGTACTTCATAACAAACATCCACACCATTATCATCAAATGTATTTAAAATAGGTAACCATCTATCTGCCAATTCTTTAAACCCTGTCTCTACAAGTCCTTTAGGTTGCTGTGGCCAGGGATGAACCATAGGCCATAATAAAGACCCAGAAAAAGTAGCATGTGCTGTTAAACCCAAACGTTTACTTACAACAGCAGCTTTTTTCATTTGATCTATAGCCCATAAAGTTCTTTGTTTTGGTTTTCCTTGTAATTCTTTCGGAGCAAAAACATCAAACATTAAATCATGTGCTGAATGAACTGCAACTAATTGCCCTTGAATATGAGTTGATAATTCTGTAATTTCTAACCCATAAGAATTTATTTTACCTTTAAACTCATCACAATAGGTTTGACTCTCAGCAGCGATATCTAAATCAATAATACTTTTATCTAATGTTGGTATTTGAACACCTATATAACCAAGACTACTTGCCCATTTACACAAACCTTCTAGGGAGTTAAAAGGAGCTTTATCATCCATAAATTGTGCTAGAAAAACAGCAGGTCCTTTGATTGTTTTCATTTTTTTTATTAAATAATTAAAAATTATAATTCTGATCTAAAGCCTCCCAAACATTTCCTTTTTTATGAGATAAAATGGCTGTTTCTATAAAACTCATACCTCTCACACCATCAGTAATAGTTGGAAACTCACCTTCATTGAAGGGTTCATTACAAATTGCTCTTGCAACACCTTTGTAGATATTACCCATAGCGTCAAAAATTCCTTCTGGATGTCCCGGTGGTAATTTTGTTCCATCTAAAGATAGTTTACTATTATATTCATGTCCAGGTTTTAATACTTGTAACGGCTTACCTTCTTCCATTAAATACAAGTAATTCGGATTTTCTTGCTCCCATTTAAGCCCTGCCCTATCGCCGTATACCTTTACTACGAAACTATTCTCCTCACCTGTAGCAATCTGACTTGCACAAATAACTCCTTTAACATTTTTTGAGCATCGCAATAGAATAGTACCATCTACATCCATTTGATTGTCATCATAAACATGGTTTAAGTCAGCTAATATATTTTCAATTTTAACTCCTGAAACATACTCTAACATATCAAATGCATGAGTTCCAATATCTCCAATACAACAACTTATTCCTGATTTTTCAGGATTTAATCTCCAAGTTGTTTTTCGTTTTTCCACATCATGTATTATGGGATTAATCCAACCTTGATAATATTGAGCATCAATTTTTTGAACTTTTCCTATAACACCAGTACGAATCATTTCGCGCATTTGACGAACCATTGGGTAACCGGTATATGTATAAGTAACAGCAAAAACTGTTTTCTTTTCCTGAAGAATAGTATAAAGTTCTTTTGCCTCTTGGTAAGTAGTTGTTAATGGTTTTTCGCAAATAATATGAAAACCATTTTCCAAAAGTTTTTTTGCCATCGGAAAGTGCAAGAAATTGGGGGTTAATATTGAAACCACTTGCATTCTTTGCTCCTTTGGTAATTGAAGTTCTGATTCTATTAAAGAATTAAAATCTTTATAAATTCTATTCGTTGGCAATCCTATACTCGTGGCAAATTCAATATTATCGTCCCAATTAGGATTAAAAACCCCTCCAACAATTTGATATCTATCAAACATTGAGGAGGCTATTCTGTGTAAAACTCCAATCAATGAATTACCACCACCACCTAAAATTCCTAATCTTATTTTAGAATTACTCATGTATCACTATCCTTTATATTCTATTTTTTCGTCTTTAAATAATAGTGCAAAAATCACCGTTACTACCACTGCAAATACTGCTGGAAATATCCATATTTCTTGCCAACCGTGTGTGCCATCTGCTAGTAAATTCTTATCTACAACTTGTCCTGCAATCCAGAAACCAACTAACATTCCAACACCATAAGTTGCTAATGTTATTAAACCTTGTGCAGCACTTTTAACTTTTTCTCCAGCTTTAGAGTCTGTGTAAATTTGACCTGAGACAAAAAAGAAATCATAACAAATTCCATGTAAGGCTATTCCTGTAATAATCATAAAAAATAAATCGCCATTATTACCATAAGAAAAAAGCAGATATCTGATTACCCAAGCTAACATTCCAAAAAGAATTGTTTTTTTAAAACCAAACTTTTTAAAGAAAAAAGGTAATAATAACATAAAGGCTACTTCTGATATTTGACCCAAAGAAGCCCATGCGGTAGAATTTTCAACCTGGTATTCCGTTAAAAAAGGACTGATGTTTTGATAATAAAATGCCAATGGTATGCAAATTAAAACTGAAGAGATAAAAAAGACTAAAAAATTCCTATCTTTTAATAATTTTAAGGCATCTAATCCTAAAATATCTTTTATGGAAACATTTTCACCCTTTGTTATGGAAGGTGGTGTTTTTGGTAAAGTAAAACTAAAAACTCCCAGAACAATAGATGCTATAGAAACCATAATAAATGTGTTTGATAACATTCCTTGACTAATATTTTCAATAGAATCCCATTTAAAGAAAAAACTAATGGCTAACCCCGCTAAAATCCATCCAACTGTACCCCAGACCCTTACTATTGGAAATTGTTTTGCTGGATCACTCATTTGATTAAAAGAAACTGAATTCACCAATGCTAATGTTGGCATATATGCAATCATATACCCCAATACATAGGGATAAAACACAGAAAACTCTGAAGATTGAGACATAAGATACATAAGAGCAGCACCAAGTAAATGAAGTACCCCTAAAATTTTCTCTGCATTAAAGAAACGATCAGCAATTAGTCCTATAATAAAAGGAGCAATAATAGCTCCCCAAGACTGAGTAGAATAAGCCATCGCAGTTTCTCCTCCAGAGGCCCCTAGATTACTTCCTAAAAAAGTACCCATAGTAACAAACCAGCCTCCCCAAATAAAAAATTCGAGAAACATCATGAATGATAATTGAAGTTGTATTGATTTTTTCATAATATGTAGGTTAAATCATTTATATTCAAAATTATAATTACTTAAGTTGAGCAGCTACAGATAATAATAAGTCTTTGGTTGCTTTAATTCCTTTGCTTTCATTTAATTCATCCCCTTCATATTCTACTCCAACAAATCCTGTATATCCAGCATCTTTAACTATTTGCATCATTTTTAAAAAATCAATAGTTGTTTCATTACCGTCTTTATCAAAATTATACGATTTAGCACTCACTGCCATTGCCGAAGGCATCATCATTTTTGTTCCTTCATATTTATCTGGATACACCTCTGCACAATCTCCCCATTTTTCATTTGTATCTGCTCTTCTTACACACCAATTACCAAAATCTGGGAGGGTTCCGCAGTTTTCCATATTTACTTCATTAATCGCTTTCATTAGCTCAACTGGATTGGAAGACAACCATCCGTGATTTTCGCAAAGTATATTGATGTTTTTTGTTGCAGCATATTCAGACAACTTTCTCAACCCATCTACAACTGTACTTTTCCAGATTTGAGGATCATTTGTTCCAAAAGTATTGACACGAATTGAATGACATCCTAATTTTGAAGCAGCATCAACCCATTTTTTATGATTTTCTACTGCCTGATTTCTTTTATTTTCATCTGGATCAGCAAGATCTCCTTCATCATCAACCATAATCAAAACATTTTGTACAGACTCTTTTTCACTTATTCTTTTGAGTGAATCTATAACTACATCAAACCCTAATTTAATAATTTCATGTTCATAAAGTTGGCTAACATACTCCAACCCTTCAAACCCCATTTCTTTTGCTTGTGAAGCAAAATGAAAAGGCGATTTATTATCATCTTTAACATATTTATGCAATGACCATTGAGCGAGTGATAATTTAAAAAACAACCCATTATCATTTATTATTTTTACTGAAGAATTAGTTTGTTTTTTTAAATCTGTTTTACAACTAGAAATTGAAATACCTACAAATATTGTGGCAATAAAAATTATTTTTGAAATACTAATTGAATTCATCTTATTTATATATTTATTTTCTTTTTCAAAGTTGAAAGTATAACATAGCCCTTAAAATTATGTGTATAATTGTTCAGTGAAAAAATTTGAACAAATTCTAAACATAGTTTAAGGTTCTTTTCCTAAACTCAACAGGCGTACATTTTTCATGTTTTTTAAACATTGTAGCAAAGTATTGACTTGTAGAAAATCCACAGACATATGCAACATCGGAGATGTTCATTTCTGATTGATCAAGCAATATTTTTTTTGACATCTCTAATCTTTTTAACATCAAATATTTCATAGGTGTTAAGTTTGTCAATTGCCTACAATGAAAGGTGAAACGCGTTAAACCAACCCCAGATGATTTCGCCATCTTTTCTACAGTCCAACTTTCAGATAATTTCATGTCTAATTCTTTTAAAAACAACTGAACACTTCTAGAACTATTCATTAACTTTTCATCTAATTGAACTTCTTCAATAACTAATAAATCAAGAAGGAGCAAAAGCAAATTATTAACTAACAATCTTATTTTAGAGGCATTACTGCCTTCAATATCGGTATCTACAGCCTTTCCAATTTTTTGAAAACAATCTAAAATACGTTTATTTGCTTTCCAGCAGACCTTTTCATTTTGACGCAAAATGTTGGTTAGTTTTTCTAAGTCTGTTGGTGCTAATATTATCCAATCTGGCCACAACCAATTTTGATGGGGTCTTCTAACATCTAAATCCAATATGATCCAATAAAACTTTCCCATTCCTATAACAGGATTACCAACCTTGTGTACTTCCCATGGTCTAGTAATTGTTAAATTATTGGGCAATAACTTCAACTCTTGATTTTCCTGTAAGTAGGGCATAGACCCAGATTCTAAAAAATGAATTTCTATACCTTCATTTCTATGCCAATCTAAACCCCAATCTTGTGGCTCATTAGCGTCCCAATACCCAATACTATTAAGCCCTTTAGTGTCTTCAGTTAATCGCTTCCCTGGATATGTATGCCTTGCCAAAGCATTAAATTTTATTTTCTTTCTACTCACAGCATCTATTAAAGGAAGGCATGTATCTGCATAATACTCTACTCCATCCTCTTTAAAAGGCAATATATTTTGTATATTTATTTTCACTGAAATATTTTGAACATATTAGGCTTGCAAATTAATTAATTTGGCTTAGAAATGTGTAATTTTATAGTAATATATTTCTCAATATCACAATAAAAAGTCTCAAAAATTATAATTAATGAATAATAAAATGGTAAAAACAGAAGATAACCTATTTGATGCTATTGTAGTGGGAACAGGTATTTCTGGAGGTTGGGCAGCAAAAGAACTATGTGAGCAAGGCTTGAAGACATTGGTCTTAGAACGAGGTAGAATGATTAAACACATTGAAGATTATACCACAGCTCACCTTGACCCTTGGGATCTTCCAAATGGTGGAGAAACAACTCAAGAAATAATTGATCGAAAACCAAAACAACACAGAACAGGGTACACTACTCATCCTGCTAGAGAACACTTTTTTGTTGATGATGTAAAACATCCTTACAATGAAGATAAGAGATTTGATTGGATGCGTGGCTACCACGTAGGAGGTCGTTCTTTAATGTGGGGAAGACAAAGTTACCGGCTAAGTGACGTTGATTTCGAAGCCAACAAAAAAGATGGTATTGCAGTAGATTGGCCAGTACGTTATAAAGACATAGAACCTTGGTATGATAAGGTAGAAGAATATATTGGTGTTAGTGGGCAGAATTTAGGATTGAAACATTTCCCAGATCAAAAGTTACTAAAACCGATGGATCTTAATTGTGTAGAAGAGCATTTACAAAATAAGATCTCAGAAAAATTTGATGATAATAGAGTATTAACTATTGGAAGAACAGCTCATATTACAGAGGGAACAAAAGAAGGTTTGGGGAGAAGTACTTGTCAATATAGAAGCAGGTGTATGCGAGGGTGCCCTTATGGTGCTTATTTCAGCAGTAATTCTTCTACATTACCAGCTGCAGATGCCACAGGAAACATGACGTTAAGACCGAATTCTATTGTTCATGAAGTCATTTATGATGATTCAACAAAACAGGCAACTGGTGTTCGTGTTATTGATGCAGAGACTAAAGAAACCCATATCTATAAAGCGAAAGTTATTTTTTTATGTGCTTCTTCAATAGCCTCAGCTTCCATTCTATTACAATCTAAATCTGAAAGATTTCCTAATGGATTAGGAAATGACAGTGGGGAGTTAGGGCATAACATCATGGACCATCATTTCCATGTTGGTGCTACTGCGACAGCAAAGGGTTATGATGATAAGTATGTAAAAGGAAGAAGACCAAATGGTATTTATATTCCACGATTTAGAAATCTAGGAGGTAATACTGATATGAAAAGCTTTAAAAGAGGTTACGGGTATCAGGGAGGTGCAAGTAGAGAAGATGCCTCAGAATTAGTTGCAGAGTTAAAATATGGACCAAAATTAACTGAAGCTATTTTAAAGCCAGGAGAATGGAGTGTAAATTTATTAGCTTTTGGAGAGACACTTCCAGACCATAACAATAAAATGTATTTAGATGAAAGTAAAAAAGATGAATGGGGTTTGCCTACCGTAACTTTTGATGCAGCTTTTGGGGAAAATGAATTTGAAATGAGAAAAGATATGCAAGCGCAAGCAAAAAAAATGTTGGAAGCCGCAGGTTATAAAAATGTTGAAGGATACGATAATGGCGGAGAAGCCATGGGATTAGGTATTCATGAAATGGGAACTGCTAGAATGGGTAGGGATCCAAAAACATCTGTTTTAAACAAACACAATCAAATACACGCCTGTACCAATGTATATGTAACAGATGGAGCTTTTATGACATCATCAGGGTGCCAAAACCCATCATTGACTTATATGGCTTTTACAGCCAGAGCTGCAAATCATGCTGCCAAGAATATTAAAAAGAACGCTTAACAGATTGATATATGAAACGTAGAGACGCATTAAAAAACATAGGACTTGCTGCTGGTTTTGCTGCCATCACACCAAGCATTTTTAGCATGCTACAAAGTTGTACTAGTAATACTGAAACATGGGTGCCAAACTATTTGACATCTGATGAAAAAACTATCGTGACTAAACTAGCAGATATTATGATTCCAAAAACTGCTACAACTCCTTCTGCATCAGAAGTGAATGTTCCACAATTTATTGACAACTATATTCTTGAAGTTCTGGAAACCAAGGATCAAGAAATAACTAGAGCTGCATTTAATAAAATAATTACCCTTCTAAAGCGAGATACTGAATCTAATATAGGTGATGTTACGCTAGAACAATATAAAAGCTTTCTAGATGAACACATGTTTTTAAGCAAGGAGGTTGACCCAGAACGAGAGGCAAACCCAGAAGCACTAACCATGACATCTTCCGAATTATTAAACCAATTAAAATGGATGACTATTTATGGATATAAAAACTCCGAAGAAGTAGGTGAAAATATATTAGCTTATGACCCTGTACCTGCAGCATATTACTGTGGCGACTTACAAGAATTAACTGGAGGAAAATCTTATTCGCTTTAACATATGAAGTATTTTCTTTACAACTTCGCTTTAATTATTCTTTTAAGCACTTCTTACAGTTGTAAAAATAGTAGCTCAACTAAAATTAAAAGCGATATTAATTCGGAAGAAAACTGGAAATCTTTATTTAATGGAGAAAACTTAGACGATTGGATTGTAAAAATTAATGGCTATAAATTACATGACAACCATCTTAATACCTTTAGAGTTGAAAACGGCACCCTAAAAGTGTCCTACGACCAATATGATAACTTTACTGATGAATTTGGTCATTTATTTTACAAAACTCCATTTACTAATTATAGATTAAAATTACAATATAGATTTATTGGAGAACAAGTTTTGGGAGGTGAATCTTGGGCCAGAAAAAATAGTGGTATTATGATCCATAGCCAAGCTCCAGAAACTATGCTTTTAAAGCAAGGGTTTCCTTTGTCTTTAGAAGTACAACTCCTGGGAGGTGTTACTCCTGGTGAGCCTCGCCCTTCTGGAAATTTATGTACTCCTGCTACTCATGTAGTTATGAATGGTGAGCAAATCACAGAACACTGTATTATGGCAGATAGCAAAACATATTATAGTGAAAAATGGATTGAGGCTGAAGTGATCGTTAATAAAGATTCTATATCCCATTTTATAGACGGAAAACTAGCAATTTCTTACTCTAATCCAAGTATTGGAGGGGAGTTTCTAGAAAGTACTTCCAAAAATATTCAAGCAAAAGACGGTCAAGCATTATTAAGTGGCTATATTTCATTGCAAAGCGAAAGCCACCCTATAGAATTTAAGAATATTCAAATTTTAGAACTCTAAAATTTAGATTCGAAATTATTCTACAATTAATTTTCCTTTCATCATTGCAAAATGGCCTGGAAAGCTACAAATATAGTTGAAGGTACCTTTTTCTGGAGCTGTAAATTCAACTACAGTAGATTCTCCTCCACCTATCATTTTTGTGTGAGCAATAACTTCATTAGTACCATCTGGAATATAATCGTTGTCTTTAGATGAAGCTGCTTTAACTGCAAATGCAGAAGCTTTTACTCCATTCTTTAAAATAACAACATTGTGTCCCATAATTTTTTTATCAAGTTTCCCTGTATGTTTTAACATTAACCTTACCTTCTGGCCGGCCAAAACATTAATTTTTCTAACATCAAAACGCATTCCATCATTTGATGTAATGGTTACATTAGCAACACCATCTGAATCCACAACTACAACTGATTCCTTTTTAGATTTTGTCTTTTCTTTTTTAGAGACGGTTACATTGGTTTTCTTAATTTCTTTCTGAGGAGTATTAGCCTTTTGATCTTTTCCGCAACTCACAAAAAACAACAAGCTAAATACTACTATAATTACATGTTTCATTACTTAAATTTTATCTATGTAAATGTACAAAAACCTGAGTTTAAAGTCAAAATATCCCTAATGAAAAACAAGATTAAAAGCCCTGTAATTAATTGCTGTTTGTCACTTTTTGTAAAAATTTAGTATATTTATAAAAAACTAAAAACTTACCAAGATGAAAAAATTATTATTATGTGTACTAACTTTTACACTCTTAACTGGTTGCCAAGATAACAACCAAACCTCTGTAGATTCAAAAATGAGTGTTTTTAAAAAAAATACAGAAACAACCAAAGCTTGGCTAGATGCATTTATGCAAAATGATTCAACAGCATTCTTTTCAGACAAATATATGAGTGATGACTTTATTTGGTCACCACCAGCAGTAGGAATGGATTCTCTTCCTAAATCTGAGTGGGAAAAAGCATTTCGTGGCTTCATGTCAAACTTCGACAACAAAAAACTTACGAATCCACAATATTTTGCTGCCTTAGATGAAGACAATTTACCTGATGGAAATGTAAGAGCTTATGGAACATGGACTTCAAATTTTGCTTCAAACGGGAAAAAGAGTATGTTAAAATGGTATGCTGTTCTTCAATTCAATGAAGAAGGAAAGTTATCTCATTACATGGAATGGTATGATTCAGCTGACCTATCTAAAGAATTTGATTAACTTAACATGTTACATTAAATAAAAAAACCCTCCATAAGGAGGTTTTTTTATTTAATTAAGCTAAACTACTTTTTGAACTCTATTCGCTTTTAATTGATATTCTTCTTTACTCTCAGAACAAATAGCATATCCTAATTCGTTAAAATTAAGTTTATGACCGTATTCACTTACCCAACCAATTTGTCTAGAGGGGTTTCCTACTACTAAGGCATAGGGGACTATATCTTTCAGAACTACAGAACCAGCTCCAATAAGAGCAAACTCACCGATGACTATTCCGCAAATAATTGTTGCGTTAGCGCCAATACTAGCTCCTTTTTTAACCAGTGTTTTTTTATATTGATCTTTTCTTTTAATAGCACTTCTAGGATTAATAATATTTGTGAATACCATTGATGGGCCAAGAAATACATCATCTTCACAGATAACTCCAGTATAAATAGATACGTTATTTTGTACCTTAACATTGTTTCCAATGATTACCTCAGGCGAAATAACAACATTCTGCCCAAGGTTACAATTTTCTCCAATAATACATTTAGACATGACATGACTAAAATGCCAAATATTAGTGCCTTCACCAATATTACAATCAGAGTCTATAACAGCAGTTTCATGGGCAAAATAAGATTTCATATTCTGGATATATTTTTTATAATTAGAAGGCACAATTTATTGTTAAAATATTATGCAGTAGGTTCCTTACAAAGAAAGAGTTATAATTTTCTAACAATCATGATTCCATTTGAATTTGTACAAAGACCAGGTAATGCAACACCTCCCCAATCGAGACTAAAATTCATTACATATGGTGAATACCCTACTTTTGTTGAGGTCCAATAGGTTAATTCTTCATTAAAATCACCCATCCCTAATACATGCACATTATCATAAATAGCTTGCATAGAATCTCTACTTGGAATAAACCAATCGTCAAAATTATTATACTCTAAGTCTAATACCGTTTTAAATGCATAATCACCATCGTGCTCAATACCGTTAACAGAATTGTCATTGGCATTACCATTAACAATTTCCTGTGTGTTTGAGAGCCCAGAACCAATTATTGAATTGGTGTCAAGATCAAATATATCTCCCCAGGCAATAATTCCTGCCTCAGAATAATCGGTTGCTATTAAAACTGACCCATCTGTTTCGTCAACATGAAAAATGAAACCTCCTGCATATTCTTGCCCATGAAAAGAGGTAACACCTACTTCAGCTGCAATATCAAGAGCTAACACCCCATTTTCTAAATTTTGAACGATTGACAGTTCTGAATTATAAACGGTTAAGTCAATAGATTCATTATTAGAACAAGAAATAACAAATAATGTAGCAAAAGAAATAAAAATTATTTTTTTCATAATATTATTTTAGATTTAAACAATGATACAAAAAAATCCCAACTAGTAAGTTGGGATTTTATAAGTTTATGTACTAAGTGAATTTATTCCACTTCTATTCTCATTGGTAAAGTATATTTAACACCTACTGCCTTTCCTCTTTGCCTTCCAGGTTTCATCTTAGGAAGTAACTTAATAATTCGAATAGCTTCCTTTTGAAGTCTAGGGTGTGGAGCTTTTGCTCTTATATCAACAATATCTCCAACTTTATTAATCTTGAAAAGCATTATTATTCTTTTCTTTCCTGGAGACATTCCTAAATCATTTGGTAAATCTGCATTGAACTTTCTACCAAAATGTTTTTGCATTTGTTTATTGAAACATGATTTAAGTTCTTTTTTATTCCCTTTACAACCAGGAAAGACTGGTACGTCCTCAATAATTGTGAATGGCACATCTTCAACCACTTCTTCAGCTTCCTCAACTTCATCGATATCTTCAACCTCCACTGCTTCATCTTCATCTGTTTCTGTAGACTCTATAACAGTTTCTTCAACTTCTTTTTCATCTTCAACAACCTCTATTTTTTCTGGTGTTGGTGGTGGCGGAGTTTTTGGAATTTCAGGCTCAATACGTTCTGTGATTGGAATTTCTTCTTCCATATCTGCATTCATATTTACATCTCCTAAATCACCAAATTGACGATCAAAAGTCTTTTTTTCAATAGCTACATAAGTTACAAAAAGAGCTAATACCAGGCCTAATTGCATAAATATTTTACTGTAGTTCTCTAGATTTGATTTTGGGTTTTTTTTGATTTCCATTGCTGAAATTTTTATATAGTTCGCTAATTTAACTAAATTATTATTTTAATTACAAGTTTAACATTAAAATACACTAATTTTTTTTTCAAAAACATGAAAAATTACCACAGCCAACAAAACACCAATAGTATTCGCTACAATATCTAAATAACTAGCTGTTCTATAGGAGGTAGTAACTCCCTGTAATATTTCAATAATAATGCCAAAAATAAAACACCCTAAAATTATATATTTTACATTTTCTTCAAATTTCTCTCTTTTAAAGAAAGCATAGAGCCAAGAAAGCATTAATAAAAAATAAGCAATAAGATGGTATATTTTATCAGATACGGATATGGATTCTACAACAATAAATTCTGATTTCACAAGACTGCCAAAAAGTATACAAATTGTGAAAAATACAGCAATGTATATAGCGTTATTCTCCAATAAGCTCTTGATAGGCTTGAGCATCTAATAGTTCTTCTATTTGTGAATCGTCTGTAATTGCAATTTTAATCATCCAGCCTTTACCATAAGGGTCTTTGTTCACTATTTCTGGCTCATCCTCAAGTCCTTCATTGAACTCAATAACTTCCCCGGTTAGAGGCATGAACAAGTCTGAAACAGTTTTCACTGCCTCAACAGAACCAAAAACTTCATCTTTTTCAACTGAATCATCTAAAGTGTCGACATCTACATAAACGATATCGCCTAATTCTCCTTGTGCAAAAGAAGTAATTCCTACAGTGGCCGTATTGCCCTCAATTTTCACCCACTCGTGGTCTTTTGTGTATTTTAAATCTGATGGGATATTCATATGTTAACTAATTTTATTGATTTCCTCCTAAATTGTAAATAATGTTGAATCCTGCGTTTATCGATTGTCTAGGGAATGTAGTTGATATGGCATATCTAGACGTTTGATGATTGTAATAAAACGACGCTGTTAAATTACTATTTAATCTATAATCTGCCGATAATTTTATCGAAAATAATTTTTGCCCACCACTAATTTGATCATTGTCTGAATTTACAGATCTAACTAAGGTTAAATTATCTCTCAATGAAACATCAGCCCTTACATTAATATCTCCTTTAAGGGTTTGTTTTTTTCCTGTAAAAGATGTTTTCATCTTCACATCTTTAAAGACATAACCAAAACCAAAAATATATTCGGTTCCTTTAATATCTGTTAATGTGCTATTGTTAAAATTCATAGTAAGTGTTCTGTCTCGCTTTAACTCTCCTATCATTGAAAATGAATTTTTCATTTTCATATCTACTCTAATTAGCGGTGAAAATTCGTCTACCAAAGTCGCTGATGATACTAAAGTACTTGTTTCAAAATCTCCAGCAGCATTTGTATTTGTTAAATCATTAGCATCAAATTGTAAGTTATTTGTAAAACTTGAAACTGTATAAGATGATTTATAGCCATGTGAAACACTGAAACTACTAAAATTCTTTTTAAACCATTTATACTTCATAAAACCAGTATAACGGAGGTTCCATGCAGGAATAGGTATGTCTCTAAAAATTCCTAAATTAACATTAGTTGCATCTTTTCCAGAATAAGCAGCCAAAAATGAAGGCAATAATACATCTTGACTGTTGCCACTATAGCCAATTACTGTTCCATCAATTGGATCTATATTAACTGGATCATCTACATTGATCCCTGCTTGCTCGCCCAATCTTCTTGAAACTGCAATCCTGTTAGCTCTTAACTGATCAAATAATTGGTTTCCATCCTTAAAAGCAGTTGAAAACATAGAATAACTTGTGCTGTAATTTCCAGTTATAAAAGCAGGAATAGTTTCGTCAATAAATCCATTACCACTTGGATCATTGGTATCTACTCTAATATCTAATTGTTGCGCTAAACTTCTGGTTTTAATTTTATTCCCAGTAATTTCAATATTTAAATCCTTTACAGGTTTTAAAGAAAAGTTATAATCTAATTTATTGAAATGAGTTCTTGTATAAGTTTTATCGTAATAATCCTCTCCATCTGCTCTGGGTGTCACTAACCATCCATTCTCTAAAGCTGTATTTCTTATGTCTACCTGGCTACCAAATACAAAACCTAAAGAAGGTGCTAAGCCTCCATTAAAATTATTTCTGCCTAAAAATCCAACTTGTGGCTCATAACCTGGCAATAATTGACCATTATTTTCAGTGTAACTTAATTTCCCTGTTTTTACTGAGGTGATTACATCATAAAATCCTTTGATAATTTTCCTTCCTAATGGCTGCTTCTTTCTTTTTTTAACAGCTACTTGTTTAGAGGTTTCTAGTTTATCAGAGGAAACTGAAGCTCTTTTTTTTCTATCTTTTTTCTTTAAAAATAAATTTTCAAATTTTGAATCTTTATAAAGCTTTGCAAAATTAAAGGAACCCGTTAAATTGTGAGTATTGGCATTCTGAATTAAATTTCCAACTTTCTCTATTATTGTTATATCTTGAGAAGTAGCTCTCCAATCAAAATCTGCAGTGTAGGCATAGTCTACACCTATAAAACCTAAATATGGGATTTTATTAATAGGTAGTTTATATGTTGAGTTTAATTTTTGGCTGTATTGAGTTGGTCTTCCTGTATTAAAGAAATTATTAAAAATCTCTAAATCATCTTCACCTCCAAAAGCATCATAGATAAAACTATTTGATGCATTAAAATTTATAGCCAATGATTTTGTGAAGTTAAAAGCCAATGCGTAATCCCAATCGAATAAAAATCTTCTTTGTTTTAAAATTGGCTGAGGACTCAACCCTTCAACTAGGTTTCTTGAGCGTTGTTCATTAAAAGTTCTATTAATTCTTGAATTAACTGCAAGACTTGTTGGGATAGGATTAAAATTAATATCTCGTATCAATTGCAAATACTTACTTCTAAATAATTCTTTTTTCTTAAAAGGCTCAAAAAACTTGGGCTGAAATGTAAAGTTATAAGATGCAGCTGCCATAACTTTTTGATTCAATGCTCCTTCTATATTGTAATCTCTATGAGATTCTTCATTAAATGAATAGGAAACAGATAGGTTTTCTACATCATAAAATTTTGGTTTCTTAGTTGATTCTGAATTTCTATTTTTTCTTACGTTAATAAAACTTATACTCGATCGCTTTGTGTAATTTCTTGATACATCTTTCCCTCTTGGTAAATTGGATGGAAGGTTTGCATCTTCAACTACCGAAAGCTCAATATCTTGGTATTGAGGATCAAATTTTGGATCTATAAATTGTTCTCCAACACTATAATTCATTGGCAACTCTATTCCCCACTTCTTTGGCATCATCTTACCTAAATTAATACTCGTTGAAATATCATATTCTTTAGTTTCATCTAGTGATCGCTGGCTAACCCTATCTTCAACATTTCCAAACCCTACGGTCTGCATTCTTCCAGTCATGGAGAGAGTGGCTACATCAGCAAAATTGGCGTCTGCGCTAACAACAGCTGCCCATCCACCATCATTATCAAAACCTGCTGACCGAAGTTCATTAAACCAAATTTCAGCACTTTTGTCTAAAGGACTATTATTCCTAACACCCAACATGATCGTTCTAATCTGAGATAATGTGGGGTTTCCTTTCACCCTAAGAACTAATTCTTCTGAATTATTATTTGAAGCAGTAAACAACTCATTGATTGGGGCATTTGCTACGTCTCTTGCTAATTTTATTTCTCCTAATTTTTCTAGCATAGCATCTAAATTATTTGCTTCAGGCCATACATCTAAAGGTGCTAAACTTCCATTTTGAGAAATTTTTAAAGGTATTTCTAATTGGTAAAAATTATCATTTAAATCTGTTCCTAATCTAATAATTGCAGTCAAATCATCATCTTCAAGAGTATTTTCAATAATAGCCTCAGCATGTAAGAACATTTTTAATTCTTTATACCTTCTTAAATCAACACTAATGTTTTTATAAATTGCCCTTACTTTATTTTGTGAAAGGTTAGTAACTTTTAAGGTAACTGATTGCTCATTTTGTTGTTGAACCGTAGTACTTCCTTGCAACCGCTCTCTAACAATTCCTGGAGGGAGTACATATCGTCCTTCATTTTGCTCAATATTAACAACACCAACTTCAAAATTATTCAAATCCTCTTGTTCTAATGGAAGATCTGGTAAAATAGCAGGATCTAAAGTTCTAGTATAGCGTCTCCAGTCTCCCCTAACTAAATCTAATTCTCCAAAACGAAGAATTACAGGCATTTTAAAATTAGTCATAAACATTCTAATAAAACGAATGCTGTTAAAATCTGAAATATTATTGACAGGAGTTCCACTTCTTATTGGAATTCTAAATTGATACCATTTAGCAGTTTGTGACTCTCCATTTTTTAGAGTAACCTGAGTATCTTTTTGATCAACAATGTAGTTTTGTCCTACAACCAAGTTAGTACTATTTAAAGATACTCTATACTCAAAAAAGCTTTCAACCGTATTCATGGTTTGATCTTTATTAATATCTTCAACATCTGGATATGTTGTTGATGAAATAGGATAAGGCTCTGAAGATTGATTTAATGTTGGAGAGTTTCCTTGAGTGTTATTAAATAATTTATATCTTGAAATAATTGAGGCATCAGTATCATCATAATCTCCACCTCTGTAGTATCTGTAATTATCTGATGCAGGGTCAGCTAATCCCGCTAATGCAGGAAATTTAGATCTTTCTTCCTCATCTGTTAAGCCATCTAACCCTATATCTTGCCTATTTCTAGAGGTGTCATCTTCATCGAAAGCATAAATAATTGATGGATTTGTAGGGACATTACCCCAAGTAGTAGGAGTTACATTGGAAGATAGGTCATCTGCTGGCAACCCGTTTTCATACATTTTAAGATTATCTTTTAAAATATCTTCAGATATATTTCCTAGATTTATATACAGATCACCTACCTGATTTTGAAGATCTTCTGGATTGATATCTGATGGTAAACCTTCTTCATTTGATATAGAATAATTAGTGTAAGGATCCATGACCCAAAACTGGATGTACTCAACATTTGCTTGCTCAAAATTATTGGTTGTAAGAGGGCGCATAATTCCTGCCCATCGATCCTGAGGGTTTTCAAGAATTGATGGATTTGAGACATCTGTTGGCCCCTCAAAATTATAAGGACCACGTTCACTTGGGAAATAGGCTAAATCTAACGTTCTTATCAAGGATTGTTGCGTGACATCCAATTCTTGATTCGGAAATAACTCATCAAAATTTACTTGCCTTGTCTCTGCTCTAGAAAGGGCATCAGCATCAATATTTTCTGGAGTATCTCCAGCGCCATAAAAAATTGGGTCTATAGTATACCAAGCCAATCTGGCTCTTTTATAATTATATCTTTCATCGTTACTTAAGTTCCCATTAAAATTAGGAAAAGTAGGAGTATCTGGAGTACTTGCTGTATACCACTGTAAAGGCGTTAGTAAACTAATTGGAATTTGCGAGGCCTCAAAATCATCTATGTAAGCAGTTGCAGAACCTGCAACATCAATTCCTTTTGGTGACCCTGGAATAAGATAGGCCATATCTGCTCTTAATGATAAATTAGAGGGTACATCGGTATCTACAAAAGGTAACTTGTTTGCTAGTTTGGTAAATAATGGCATCTCAGATGAAAAATCAATATTCATCCCCAGCATTGTGTTATTGATTGGCTCACCTCCAAAATTCACTTTTGGTGTTAGTGGTCTTTCATTTACATTTAAAATAGTTGCTCCTAATATGAAATTTTCATTGAAATTGTGTTCAACATCAACTCCCATAAAAGTTTTTCTTTGTTGATTAAAAACAGCATTATTTTCTGTTGAAACATTTATTGGAATTCCTGAGGATTGTAGTCCTGGATCTAATATTTGTACTCTCCCTGCCAAATAATCTACAACATAATCAACGCCCTCAACTAACTGTCTTCCTCCTGCTGTTACGGTTACAGAACCACGAGGAACATTATAGGCGTTTAGTGGAATTCCTCCACTATCCTCAGATTTAAAATACCCTTTTAATAAAAATTTATCTTTATTTTGATTGTTATTTTTAACATTGATTTTTGTGTCAAGATATAACTCGTCAAATACATATAAATCAACATCTGAAGAAGCATCTAAAGATAGCTCAAGTGCATTACCAAAGGGTTCTGCTTGAGGAAAAATAACATATCCATTTTGAGAATTTATGGTAATTCCTTCTACATAATCAAAATATCCATCTGGAGTTTGATATTGAGTTTGATCCAGTCTATCTAAATTAAAAACTTGTAACAGTGGTTTGTTGGCAATATCTGTACTTTGAGCGTTTTGTAATGTGTTAGATGGAACTCCTGTTTGATCATCTCTATATTGAATTTCAAATCGAAATCCATCTGAAGTTAAAGGAGATGCCCCTAAGGCATATATATTTTTCATCATTAAATTCCATGTTGGAAATGCCTCCTCCTCACCAGCTACAGTTCGTTTTGTTGTGAGGATTTCACTTCTTAATAACTTTACTGCTAGATTATCTGGAGATGAAATACCATCATTTGAAAACTCTCCCACTTTAAAAGAAGTTTCCCCATTTGAAGCTCCTACCACAGTATATTCATAAGATACTGCTAGAACCTCACCATCATTTAATCTCCTATTCAATGAAATAAAACCTAACTGAGAATTTAATGTATATTCATTAGGCTGTAACTTTCTAGCATTTTGCAATAAACTATAATCAGAACCCTGACTCATACCATAGGTTCCCGAAAGATAATTATCTACAGTTGCTATATCTCTTATTAAAGGACTGCTTAAAGTATTAGAAATATTATTAGACTCATTTGTTGGCAGTGCAACCCCATTTACAGCGGGAGCATTCAGTGAAGGCGCTACCAAACCACTTAGGCTAACATAATTTTCAGATTCTGGTTCGCCTATATCAGCTAAGGCAACAATACTTCTAAAATCCTCTACAGAGGCATTTCTGTTAGTAATCCAAATTTCAATTCTAGTAATATTAACAGGGCTGCTAATAAGCGGAAAGTTTCTTAATGATTTGGCATAGTTTTCTCTAAAATATTGCGATAAAAAAAAGTGCCTATCATTATCATAGTCTGTTGCTCTTAATTCAAATTCTTGAATTGAGGAACCTCCTTCTGCAGTTACTGTTGTACTTTCTGAATTCTGTTGTGAAAAAACTGCAGTAATATTTGTTTTACCAAACTGAAGTTTAGTTTTTAATCCAAATAAACTTTGAGCTCCATTTATTAATGAGTTTTTAATTGGCATAGAGATATTACCCGCTTCAATTCCTTGTATAATACCATCTTCACTATATTTAACCCCTGGAAGTGAGGGTGGCATAAATTCTAATTTTATTAAATTTTGAAAATCAAACGTAGATTGCGTATCATAATTTGCTGTTAACTTTAAACGCTCACCAACTTGTGCTTGAATACCCGCGTTAATCTGTTGATCAAAATCAATAGTGAAACTGCTTCTATTTTGTTCAGACAATTGAGGATTTTCTGTATTTTGATATATAATTCCGAATTTTAAATTAATATTTCCAGTTGGTGTAATTTTTATTTCATTTCCTCCAAATATTGTTTTAAAAAGTTTAGAATTTACATAATAAGATGGTAATAAATCTTTCTTATCAGATGTTTTTTTACTTTTTTGTGCAGCCACTTTACTCTTAAAGTACTCCAACATATCTCTCCGTAATCGATATTTATCATATTCCTCAGGTGTCATATAAATTGGAGTTTTGATAAAATAATCTCCCACCTTTTCTACAAAAATATATTTGTTTAGAATTTTGTCAAAAATCACTTCAATTTTGGAAGGGTAACCCAATCTCATGTTTCCTGTTTGAAGATGACTAAAGTCATAAACAAGTGGAATAGAATCTCTGTTGTTTGTAGTTATTTGAGCCAGTGATGTATTCGCAAAGGCAGCGAAAAACAAAAAACAAACAAGGTATTTTTGAAACTGATCCAATTGACTATAAATTCTTAAGTGCTTTTTTAATTAACAGCTCTACTGTTTCGTTTGGCGTGTCTTTTAGAATTGCAGTAATTACTTTTTCAGACTGCCTTCTATTAAAACCTAAAACTTCTAATGCAGATAACGCTTCTTCTTTGTTAGTATTGTTTGAGCTTAAAGAAACTTCATCTATATCAAAAGTTTTTAAAATTTTATCTTTTAAATCTACGATAACTCGCTGTGCGGTCTTAGCACCAATACCTTTAACAGATTGAATTAACGCTACATTTTCTAAAGCGATTGCATTTTGAACTTCCTCTGAACTCATAGAAGATAGCATTGTTCTGGCGATACTAGGACCAACTCCTGATACAGAAATCAAAAGTTTAAATACTTCTCTTTCAGTTTTTGAGATAAAACCATAGAGTGTATGAGCATCTTCTCGTATTGAAAGATGAGTAAATAATCGAATATTCTCATCGGTTGGTAATGCCGAAAAAGTTTGAAGCGAGACATGCAATAAATAACCAACTCCTGCACAATCAACAACTACATACGTTGGGTTTTTTTCTACAAGGCGACCTCTAATTTGTGTAATCATATTTTAATGCTTCTTCTAAGGTAATCAATTATTTATTTCTTTCGTTGTTTTTGTTGTGCATCTACTACAGCAACAGCAGCCATGTTAACCATTTCATCAACACTTGCTCCCAATTGTATAATATGTGCAGGCTTTTTAAATCCAAGAATGATAGGACCAACAGACTCAGAACCATCAATTTGTTTCAATAATTTATAGGTAATATTCGCTGATTCTAAATTTGGAAAAATAAGCACATTTACCTTCTTACCATTTAATTTAGAAAAAGGAAATTCTTTTGCTAGCATTTCTGGATTTAAGGCAAAATCAGCCTGTAATTCTCCATCAATATTAACATTCGGAAAATACCTATGAATATAAGAAACTGCATCTTGAATTTTTCTTGAACTTTCAGATTTTGATGATCCAAAATTAGAGAACGACAACATTGCAATATTTGGTTTCATTCCAAACATTTTAGCAATTTTATAGGTCATTTGAGAAATCTTAGCTAATTCTTTGGCTGATGGATTGATATTAATAGTTGTGTCAGCCAAGAACATTGGCCCTTGCTTTGTTAACATTAAATTGGTTGCAGCAATTCTAGACACTCCTTTATCTTTCCCTATTAACTCAATCATTGGTTTAACTACCGTAGGGTAAGGCCTAGAATACCCCGTAATTAAAGAATCTGCTTGGCCTTCATTAACCATCATGGCAGCAAAGTAATTTCGCTCTCGCATTAACTTTTTTGCTTGATGAAGGCTAATTCCTTTTCGCTGTCTAGTCTCCCAATATTTAGTGGCAAAATAATTTATACGTTCTAACTCTTCGTCTGTTTTAGGGTCATAGATTGGAACTTCTGCTGTAAATCCAAGCTCCTCTTTTAAAGCTAAAATAACATCTTTTCTACCTAATAAAATGGGTTTCCCTATCTTTTCCTCGAAAACTCTTTGTGCAGCTTTCAAAACATCTAAATGATCAGCCTCTGCAAAAACAATACTCTTCGGGCTTCTTTTTGCTCTATTGTGTAAGAGTCTAATTTCTTTACTTCCAATACCAGACCTATCCATTAATTGATCACGATACTTATCCCAATCATTAATAGGTTCTAGTGCTACCCCAGATTCAATCGCTGCTTTAGCGATTGCCGGAGGGATTTCATAAATTAATCTTGGATCAAATGGTTTAGGTATAATATATTCTTTCCCAAAAGACAAACTCACTTCATCATAAACAATATTTACCTGTTCTGGAACTGACTGCTTCGCTAAATCTGCTAAAGCATTTACAGCTGCCATTTTCATTTCCTCATTGATTTTTGTCGCTCTAACATCTAATGCTCCTCTAAAAATAAATGGAAATCCTAATACGTTATTTACTTGATTAGGGTGATCTGACCTTCCTGTAGCCATAATAATATCATCTCTTGTAGCACAAGCTAAATCATAAGAAATCTCTGGAACTGGATTTGCCATGGCAAAGACTATAGGGTCTTTTGTCATAGATAATAACATCTCAGGAGTAACTATATCTCCCTTTGACAAACCAATAAATACATCTGCATTTTGCATGGCTTCTTCAAGAGTATTAATATCTTTAGTTGTTGCAAACTTTTGTTTTTGAGACGTTAAATTATCTCTATCTTGTCTGATAACACCCTTACTGTCACACATAACAATATTCTCAATCTTTGCTCCTAATCTCAAGTACAAAAGTGTACACGAAATAGCAGCAGCACCTGCACCATTAACAACTATTTGAACTTTAGAAATATCTTTTTCAATTATTTCTAAAGCATTTTTCAATGCCGCTGCAGAAATAATTGCTGTCCCGTGCTGATCATCATGCATTACAGGGATATCTAATTCTTCTTTAAGTCTTCTCTCTATTTCGAAAGCTTCTGGAGCCTTTATATCTTCTAAATTAATTCCCCCAAATGTAGGGGCAATCGCTTTTACTGTTTCTACAAATTTATCTACATCTGTAGCATCAATTTCTATATCAAAAACATCAATATCAGCAAATATTTTAAAAAGCAATCCTTTCCCCTCCATAACTGGCTTAGAAGCTAAAGGCCCAATATCACCTAGGCCTAAAACTGCTGTTCCATTAGTTATTACTGCAACCAAATTTCCTTTGGCTGTATATTTGTAGACATTTTTTTGGTCTTTTGAAATTTCTAGACATGGTTCCGCAACTCCTGGAGAATATGCCAAGGCTAAATCATGTTGTGTAGCATATTTTTTTGTTGGGACAACTTCTATTTTCCCAGGTTTAGGCTTAGCGTGGTATAGCAAAGCCTCATGCCTTTTTCTAGAATCACTCATCTAATCATTGTTTATTTGATACCATACAAATATAGACTTTATGATATAAAGAACTTCAATGAAATTTAAGACTTTATTGTAACTTGCTAAACAAAATTTACACACTCTAATACTTTGGCATCATATATATTTGCTTTGACCAAACTAACAAATCTTTATGAAAAAAATTATCCTACTAATTCTTTTGTCACTTAGCTTCTCTACTTTTAGTCAGATAAAAGGGAAAATCACAGATTCTAATAAAAACCCAATCTCTTTTGTTAGTATTTATCTGGATAAAACTACTACGGGAACCACTTCTAATGATGAAGGTAATTATGAACTAAACATAAAAACCTTAGGGGATTATACAGTCATTTTTCAATTTTTAGGGTATAAAACAATCAAAAAAATGGTTTCGATTTCAGAATTCCCTTTTCAATTAGATGTTGTTATGAATGATGAAAAAGTAGTTTTAGATGAAATTTCTATAAATACCGGAGAAAACCCTGCAAATAAAATCATTAAAAAAGCAATTGAAAATAAGAATATTAATACAGATAAATTCAAAAAATATACCTTGGATTTTTATTCTCGTGGGTTATTTAAAGTAAAGAATGCTCCTGAGAAAATACTAGGGAAAAGTTTAGGTGATTTAGGGGGAGGACTTGACTCTACGAGAACTGGAATTATTTATTTGTCTGAAACTGTCTCTGAAATTACTTTTCAAAAAAAACCATCAAAGTTTAAAGAAAAAATTATTGCCTCAAAAGTAAGCGGTTCAGATAATGGGATTAGCTTTAATAGAGCAGAAGAAGTCAATTTTGATTTTTATAGAAATACTGTTTTAATAGCAGATAATAATTTAGTATCTCCAATTGCAGATAGAGCATTTAGCTTTTATACCTATAAGCTAGAAGGATCATTTTATGATAAAAATGAAAAATTAATATCCAAAATTAAAGTTATGCCCAAACAAACTGGAGATAGAGTTTTTAAAGGGTTTATTTATATTGTTGAAGATGAGTGGGCAATTTATGGTGTTGATCTTATTGCAAACGGGAAACAAGTCGGGATTCCAATTATTGATGAATTAAGGTTTAAGCAAAACTATAATTACTCAGCAATTAATAAAGCTTGGGTGAAAATTTCTCAAACAATTGATTTTAAATTTGGGGTTTTTGGATTCAAAGTAAATGGGCGATTCTCTGCTGGGTATACTAACTATAATTTTAAGCCAAGTTTTTCAAAAAAAACATTTACTAAAGAGATTTTAACTTTTGCAGAAGGAGCCATAGAAAAAGGTACAGATTTTTGGAATCAATTAAGACCTGTTCCTTTAACATTAGAAGAAATAGAAGATTATACTTTAAAAGACAGTATAAAAATTGTTAGAAAATCCAAAAGATATTTAGATTCTATCAATAAGATTCAAAATAAGGTAACTTTATTATCTCCAATTATTGGATATACATTTCGAAATTCTTTCAAAAAGTGGTCTCTTTCTTTTGATGGTTTGATAGAAGACTTTAGTTTTAATACAGTACAGGGATTTCATTCGTCATTAGGTGTAAACTATTTTAAACGTCAAAATGACAAGGGAAAATGGTGGTCTGCAGGTTTGGGTGTATCATATGGTTTATCAGAAAATAAAGCGAGACCTACATTTTATTTTAGTCGAAAATGGAATAATATTTCTAAGCCAAGATTTTATCTTTCAGGGGGTATTTCTACAATGCAGTTCAATGGGAGGAATCCTATTAAGAAATTGGATAACTTAATTCGTTCTCTTAGTAGAAGACTAAATTATATAAAGATTTATGAGAAGGAATTTGTACGAATAGGATATTCAGAAGAAATTCAAAATGGTGTTTATTTTTCCTCGTCTTTAGAATATGCAAATAGAAAACCATTGTTTAATACTTCAAATTATTCTTTTGCAAGGCAGAGTATAAATGATCCTTACACATCTAATAATCCTTTAGAACCTGATAATTTCACAAATTCTGTTTTTAATGAACATAAAATCGCAACGCTTAACATTGGATCAACTTTTGTTTTTAGGCAAAAATATTTGTCGTATCCAGATAGAAAGTTTAATGTTGGTGAAAGTAAATTTCCTTCATTAAACGTAAATTATAGAAAAACTTTTGGTGCTTCAAATTCTGAGTTTAATGCAGATTTAATTACTGCTAGTTTAAAGCAAGATATCAACGCTAGCAATTATGGTGAATTTTACTATTATATAAGAGGTGGTATGTTTTTGAAAAAGAAAAACATTGCTTTTATGGATAATTTACAGGTAAAAGGAAACCAGATGTTTATCGTTACAGATGACAATCGTAGAAATAATTTTGGGTTATTAGAATATTATCGATTTTACACTAATAATAGATACACAGAAGCACATTTAGAACACAGTTTTAATGGGTATTTATTAAGAAAAATTCCTTTGATTAATAAATTAAACTTTCATTTAGTTACCGGGATCAAAGGATTGTTTATGTGGCATAAAAAGCCCTATTCTGAATATTCAATTGGAATAGATAATATAGGGTTTGGGAAATGGCGCGTTTTACGAGTAGATTATGTAAAATCTAATTACAATGGAATAAAAGGAGATGGTTTCTTATTTGGTCTAACCTTCTAATTGAAATATCTATTATCTTTGACAATATGAATTTAAAAGTACTTCTTTTTGGAATATCAAAAGAACTTATAGGTGCAACAAGCATTGTTTTTTCAGTCTCATCTAATACTACTATTCTAGAGTTTAAGACACAATTAAAAAAGCAATATCCTCAAGTAACAGAAATTAATTCTTATGCAATTGCTGTTAATGAGAGCTACGCATCTAATGAAACTGTGTTAAAAGAAAATGACATAATTGCTATTATTCCACCTGTAAGTGGTGGCTAATTTCTTAAATATTTCTTATCTACATAGAAGGTGCCAAAAGGAAGAATTGACGCTAATAAAACAGCACCAAATGTCTTAATATTCCAATTCAACTCAGATCTTAAGAGAAAAGCTAGTACTATGTAGCCTACAAATAATAAACCATGTGGCATCCCTAATAACTTAACATATTGTGGGTCATTCATCCAATACTTAATTGGCACAGCTATAAAAAGCAATAGTAAATAAGAAGTCCCCTCTAAAAAACTAACAACTCTAAAAAAAGTTTTCATAATTATTAATGTCTAAAATTATTCCTACAAAGATACGAGCTAGATTTCCTATTTTTGTGAAAGTATGAGCAATACTTCTATTAAAATTACTTCAGAAAAATTAAACCTAGATAAATGTTACGAATTTGTAACAGATGATTCTTGTGGAGGTATAGTAGCTTTTGTTGGAACTGTAAGAAACAGTACCCAAAAAAAAGAAGTAATACAATTAGAGTTTTCTACCTACCAGGCCATGGCAGTTAAAGAAATGCAATACATTGCTGAAATCGCTTTAAAAAAGTTTTCTATTAAAAAAATAGCTATTCATCACGCAGAAGGGATGCTTCAAATTGGAGACATCCCAGTAATTATTGTAGTTTCTGCTCCGCACAGAAAAGCTGCATTTGAAGCCTGCGAATTTGCTATAGATACTTTAAAAGAAACAGTTCCTATTTGGAAAAAAGAACATTTTTCTGATGGGGAGGTTTGGGTAAATGCACACCCTTAATGCTATTTAATAAATTACTGAGATTGTATCATTAAAAAATGACTCACCATCATCAATAACTACTTATTCCACCGGTTAAGTTCAATACCTTTAAGCTTGGATACTTTTCTTTCAATTGTACTGTAGCGCTATAACTATTGAGTCCTCTTTGACAAACCATAATGTATAATTTCTCTTTATCAATCTTTAAAGTACCTGCATCAAACTCTTGAATTGGTATGGTTTGATGAACTTTAAAAGGTAATTTTAAGTTGGGTAAAACAGCAATTAATTCAAGATTTGAATCTCCAATTTTATTTTTTAACTCTTTTGGAGAAATTTGCCAATCTGGATTTTGAGTTCCGCAAGCGGCATCAAAATAATTTTGGGTATTAAATGATGATGCAATTTCCTCTTTTAATATATTGGAGGATAGTTTCATCTTTAATTGCGTGTTATGAAGTACATTATAAATTAACAGCTCATTGGTTAAAGGTTTTCCAACGCCTGATATAATTTTTAAAACTTCATTCACTTGAGCGGTTGCTATCATACCAACAATTGCGTTTAATGTTCCTGCTTCTTCACAATTAGCAACATCTGAATTCATATCTGGAAATGCATCGCGTAAATTAGCTGAAAAACTACCATCCTCTTGTTTCAAATTAAAGGTGCTAACATAGCCATCAAACTTATATAAAGAACCATATACGAGTGGTTTCTCATGAATAACACAAGCGTCATTTAATAAATACTTCGTTGGTAAACTATCGGTTCCGTCTACAATAACATCATATTCAGAAATTAATTCAATTACATTTTCTTTGGTAATGGCTTCCTTAGAAAAACTAACATCTGTAAAAGGAGATCTTTGTGTAATGAAATTTGCTAGACATTCTGATTTTGAAAAACCAACATCATCTAAAGAATAAAAAACTTGTCTGTGTAAATTGGTAATGTCTACCGTGTCAAAATCTATTAAATGAAGTTTTCCAACTCCACTTGACCCTAAATAGACAGCAATTAAACTTCCTAAACCTCCGCATCCAACTACCAAAATTTTTGCATCTTGAAGTTTCTGCTGACCATTTTCACCAATTTCTGATAAAGTAATTTGGCGCTTAAATAAATCTGACTTTCTAATGTGTGACATCCTTAATTTAATTCTTTTATTGCAGCAGCATATTCTTCTGGAGTATTAATATTTTGTATTAAATTATCATCTACTTCTAAAATTTCTATATCTGAATTAATGAGCATTTTACGCGGACAAGAATATCCCTGTGCTAAATATTGTAATAATATTGAATACGCTTTTGGCTCGTATATTGTTATCAAAGGCTCAGGAAATTGCTTCCCTTTCCCAATAACAGCAGTAGCAACTTTGGCTGGGTTTCTTTTTTCTAACAATAACTTAATCAAGTTTTTATCTAAAAATGGTAAATCTGTTGCCAAAACTATCCAAGCTGAGTTAGGGTCTTTTTGAAAAGCCGAACAGATTCCTCCAAATGGGCCTAAATTCAAAAAAACATCATGAATTTCATCTTCTTTTTTATTGTTTACTTGAACAGAATAATGAGTTTTAATCCCCTCCTCTTCAAGTAAATTCTTGACAAATTCTTTTTGAGGTTTTCCATGATAATACAATTCCGATTTATCTTTCCCCATTCGAGTACTTTGTCCTCCTGTTAGAACTAATCCTCTAATTTTTGGAACGGTTTCTGAAATGATTTGAGAAATATGATTTATTATTTTTTCAATTTCATTGATTTCATAAGTTGGAATTTCATTCCAGTTAGAAAACTTCTCTTTTAAAGATTCAAATGGTTCAATCTCTTGAGTAAGTTTTATAAAAAAATGAATCGCAGAAATTTGTTCAATTCGTTTATTTATAGAAGCTTCTTTTTCCGGGTCAAGGAATACAACTTGTTTTTCTCCAGAGTAATGATTGCCATTGATAAAAACAAAATCAAACTGGGTAAATTGAATTCTTTGTACATATTTGTTTACAGGACTAGTTGTTGTAATACTTAAGTTACCATCGTGATGAAAGGTAAAATCTGTCAAAAGATTTTCTTCAACATTTTTGGCGTGGGAAGCGTCAAAATAGGCTAAGTTATAATTTGATACCCTTTTAGAAACTTGATCAACCAAATCAGAAATAATACTACATTTTGCTCCTAAAATTGAGATTTCATTAGGTGCAAAATTTCCATTTTTTCTTCGTGAAATATTTGTATGTTTTTGATGTTTAGCCATTTTTTATGTCCGATTTTCCTCCTGTTTTCTCTAACAACTTTACTTCTTTAATAATAATATCTTGGCTTATACTTTTACACATGTCGTAAATAGTTAAACAAGTTATATTTACTCCTGTTAAGGCCTCCATTTCAACACCTGTTTTTCCTTCAATAATTACCTCACACAGAACTTCTACATGTTCAGAATTTATAATATTAATATTTATATCAACTCCATTTATTAATAACGGATGACACATAGGAATGATTTCTGATGTCTTTTTTACTCCTTGAATCCCTGCTATAATAGCGGTTTGAAAAACAGGTCCTTTTTTGGTAATTAATTCATCATTATTAAAGTGGGTAATTATTTCTTTTCCTAGAAACATGGTTGCTTTTGCAATGGCGGTTCTTTTGGTGATTTTCTTATCAGAAACATTTACCATTTTTGGGTTATTGTTTTCATTTAAATGACTAAAGTTGCTCATTATCTATATCTTATTATTGGGTAATTTTCTCCTTTTCTAAACTCTTTTTTATCTTTTGGCAATTGAATAAAAGCATCAGAATTTACTAAACTAGCTAAATCACCAGACCCATTACCTTTTATAGGTGTTGCTAACAAGTGCCCATATTTATGAGATAATTTTACTTGTAAAAAGTACGTTAAATTTGGGTTAAACGAAACATTTTCTGTTAGAATTGCAGTTTCATCATTGGTGTTTACCCCTATAGACTTTATATACCAAGGGTAAAAATAGGCTAAACAATTTGCAAAAGTTGATATTGGATTTCCTGGGAAAGCAAATAATATACATGCTTTTTTTTGACCAAACCAAAAAGGTTTTCCTGGTCTTTGTGATACCTTATGAAATAATTTTTCTACTCCTAATTCTTGAAAAACTTGAGGCAGAAAGTCAAATTTACCCTTACTTACAGCTCCACTAAATAATAAGACGTCAAAATCATTTAAATACTCTTTAATCTTTTGTTTCAAAATAGGTTTATCATCTGAAATATGATCTGTCTCTGACGAAATATGTAAACGATTTAATAATGAAACCAGAGTGTACACGTTACTCATTCTAATTTGATGATCTAATGGAGTCTCGTTTACACCAACTAATTCATCACCCGTAGAAATAATCATAACCCTAGGCTGTTTAGCTACCATTACTTTAGAGTTACCAACAGTTGCTAATACACCAATTTCTGAAGCAGAAATAAGCTTATTTCTATGAATTAAAATATCTCCTTCTTTTCTATCTTTTCCTTTTGGGTGAATGTTTTGAAAATGTGCAACTTCATTTAATTGAATTTTTGCTATTCCATTTTCAATTAGTACATCTTCATATCTAATAACTACATTTGTATTGTCTGGCAATACAGCTCCTGTCATTACCTCTATGCAATTCTTGTGATCACTTAACGAAATTTGAGGGCTTCCTGCTGGCTGAATCCCCTCTATAAAAAAGGCTCTTTCTCCGTTTTGAAAAGAAGTATAATCTAGTGCAATACCATCCATTGAAACTCTATTAAATGGGGGAAAATCTCTATCTGCATAGATATCCTCTTTTAAAATACGCCCTACAGATTTCATAAAAGGAATTTTTTCAGATTCAAAATCTAGACTATTTTTTAAAACAATTTCTAAGGCTTCTTGAACTGATATCATTTTCTTTTTATACTTATTTTTATTCTTCTTTTTTGGAAAACTTATTAAATACTATTGCCTGGTTAAATGAATACATTTAACCACCTATTGTTGACATACTCTCAGTAACATTCCCTTTTTTACGATTTGATTCAGCTATAAAACCATTTGCTGGTTTTTCCTTCACTAACTTCAAGAATAGTTCCTTTAAATCATTATTACTGGCACCATTTCTAAGGAAATCCCTAATGTTAAAAACCCCATCGTCAAATAGACAATTTTTGAAAGTTCCAACTGGAGTTATTCTAATCCTATTGCAATCTCCACAAATAGTTCTTGTAAAAGCAGGAATAATTCCCACAGTCCCCTTGTGTCCTTTTATGCTAAAATTCTTGGAAGTAGATGATATTTCTGAAACTAAAGGTTTTGGATCAAACTTAGTTTTTATCTCCTCTAAAATACGAGTATAATTCCAATTTTCTTTTATATCTCTCTGACCTTTTCCATTAAATGGCATTTCCTCAATAAAACGAACTGCAACATTTTTATCTTGTGTTAAAGCAACAAAATCATTAATTTCATCCGTATTAAATCCTTGTTGAACAACAATATTTAATTTTAAATTTAAATTACTTTTTTCTAAAGCCTCAAAAGTTTTATACACTTCTGGAAAAACATCTCTTCTTGTAATTTGATGAAATTTCTCCTTTTGTAAACTATCAATACTTAAGTTGATGTGTTTAATTTTATCCATACTCTCTAGGACTGGAATATGTTTAGAAATCATAGCTCCATTAGTTGTAATATTGATTGCCTCTAACAAATCATTAAATGAAAGCATTTCTAAAAAACCCATTAAGTCTTTTCGAACAAAAGGTTCACCTCCTGTTAATCTAATTTTTGTAACGCCTAATTCAGTTAATACTCGAATGATACGATACATTTCTTTGAAGGTTAATAAATCAGCTCGAGGTGCAATTTCTATGCCGTGAGCAGGCATACAATATTGACATCGTAAATTACATCGATCTGTAACTGCCAAACGGATATAATTCATTTGTCTCCCAAAACTATCTATCAACTGCTGTTGCATTTTTAATTGGTTTAGGTTAATTTATTTTTTAAGTTAATTCGGTAATCTATTACTAAGCAAGCCATATATAAAGGCGCCTATTAAAGCTCCTAAAAGAATAATTAAAGCTGGCAGCCATTTGAATCCTAATATGACAAACACCGGCGCTGCACAGGCACCAGAAACACCCCAGCCTAAACCAAAAAAAGTTCCTCCTACTAAGGTTCTAACAACTCCTTTCTTCTTTTGCTTTGGAACAATTTTATCTCCGTTAATATCCTTGATTATTCCCTTTTTAAATAATTGCATAATCATTGCAGAAAAAATAACGGCACCTCCGATAATTCCAAACATATGAAAGGATTGAAATTTGAACATTTCATAAAACCGGAACCAAGAAATAGCTTGTACTTTACTTAAAACAATTGCAAAAAATATTCCTAATACTAAAAATTTAATATTCTTCATCATCTAAAAAATTAAAGGGATTAAAAACCAAACTGCAATAATGCCACCAATAAAAAAACCTATTACCGCTAATAATGATGGAATTTCAAAATTACTTAAACCCGTAATAGCGTGTCCTGATGTACAACCTCCAGCATAACGGGTGCCAAAACCAATACATACTCCAGATAAAATTAAAATTAAAAACCCTTTTAAAGACATCGCAATCTCATAACTAAAGATTTCGTCTGGAAAATACGACTTTGCTGGATTTGAAAACCCTAACTCTGTTAACTCTTCAATTGTTGTAGGATTTAAATCAATTGCTTGATTAGGTATTAAATAATTTGACGAAATAAACCCACCTATAATAAGTCCTGCCACAAAAAGCAAGGCAAAATCTCTTTCTTTCCAATCTTTTTTAAAATAGTTTGATACCCTACCTGCACCAGCAATTGTACATAATGTTTCAAAATTGGTTGATGCTCCAAAATTTTTACCAAAGTAAAAATATAAAAACAACGTTAGTGCTATTAGAGGGCCTCCAACAAACCATGGCCAAGGCTGTAAAACAATTTCCATATTATGATCTTATTTGATTGTTAATATAATGCATAATCTGAGCTGTAGCTCCAACATTTTTTTTAATGTACGTTTTATTTACTTTACCCATTTCATTTCTATAATTTATATCATTTTTTAACATCCTTAAAGTACTTGAAAATTCGGATTGGTTATGAACAGAAATACACCCTTTTAAGTTAACTAAGTCTAATGCTTCTTTAAACTTAGAATATTCTGGACCAATAACAATAGGAATCCCAAATGTGGCTGGTTCTAATATATTATGCAAACCTGTTCTAAATCCTCCTCCTACATATGCAGTATCTGCATAAGAATATATTTTAGTCAATAAACCTACAGTGTCAATAATAAATACTGAGTATTCTGAGAGATTCTTCCCGGATTTTTCAGAATATAAAATGGTTTCTTTTTTTAGTGATTTTTTTAATTTCAATATAGAATTGTGGTCAATAGTATGGGGTGCTATAATAAATTTTTCATCTTTAGATTTATTAATATAATTTATCAAGAAATCTTCTCCTTCATTCCAAGTACTTCCAGCGACAATAGTATATTGATTATTTTTAAATTCTGATATAAATGACAAGGTATTGTCTTGTTCTAAAATTTTTGAAACACGATCAAAGCGTGTATCTCCTGTTAAGGAAGTATTATTAAAATTTATCGATTCTAATAGATTCATTGAGTAACTATCCTGAACAAAAAAATGATGAAATGCGTTCAAAGACTTACGCAACCATTTCCCTGTAAACTTAAAAAATATCTGATTTTTTCTAAAAATACCTGAAACCAAAATTGTAGGTATAGATTGTTTTTTTAGCTGCCTTAGTAAATTAGGCCAAAATTCATATTTAACAATAATGGCAATTTCTGGATGAACC
>OJFB01000016.1_pt1 | contig 47482 bp, 38 predicted proteins | sample 1593811 | NCBI WGS metagenome assembly OJFB01 (sample SAMN05416736, study PRJEB24817) | seawater metagenome | isolation source: Sea water | place: Canada:Atlantic | collected 2013-07
CGAGATGCTCAGGAGTCTCGTGGGCTCGGAGATGTGTATAAGAGACAGGACATTAAACCATTTAAATCGCTGAGATTCCCTACTGGACTGAACGATCCTGTAAATGGTGCTTCTTCATCACTTATAACTGTGCTTGCATCGTCATCTAAAATAGTATTGGTAAAATTATCACCATTAGAACCAATATCTTCAAACAGAATAATCTCTGTAGCATCAGGAGCAATTAATTTAACCTCTAAATCAGCGTCCCAAGTATGCTCAATATTTAAAATAATATTTACATCAGTAATCACAGCATTTTGATTCATATTAATTATAGATGTTGTTACCCCTAAGTCTGGACCAATACTCGCACCTGTATCGTTAATTCTTGTATAACAAGCTGAATTTAAAATCTCTCTTTGAAAAAAATCATTGGTGTTATCTGAATCTAACTCTAACATTGTTTTTGCTACTATAGTATAAACGCCATCCATAGAAAAGTTTCCTAAAGTAGAAAATGTGTAAGATATTGTTGCTCCTGCATCTAAAGGACCAGCAATACTTTCTGTAACATCAGGAGCACCATTTATTGAATAAGAAGCTTGAAAATTTGATTGAGATGCTGTTCCAAAATTTTCGATTGTAACTACAACAGACTCATTAGTTAATGCTTCTCCATCATCTGGGCCAGTGATTGCAATTACTCCAATATCATTTGCGTATTCATGAGTTACTTGAATTGATATTGAATCATTAGCTGTATCTTCATCTGAAGTCAGCAAAGATGTAGCAGTAATTGTATACTCTTGTCCTTCAATAGATAAATCTGCTTGAGTAGCAAAAGTATATTGCTCAATTGCACCAGAAGCGATGGTTTCAGCAAATGTTTCAGTAATCTCAGAACCATTATTTATTTGATAAGAAACGTCAAATCCTGTAGCATCAGCTTCTCCAAGGTTTTGAATAGTAATTATTATGTTTTCATTACTAGTTAAAGCTCCTGAAATAGGTGAATCAATACTAATAACTGCTAGGTCGTCATTAAAGTTTGAAGCTATTTGAAAGACACCAGCTATGTTTTTTCTCCCACCTGACATTACCTCATTGATAAACCAGAATTTTTTATCGTTATCAGGATCTATATCTATCTTACTATAATCTCCATAACGTGTACTAGGAATATTAGCATCACCTGCTATAATTGTACCTTCGGCTATCGTCATTACATTAATTGGATCACTAGAAAAACGCCCTGTATAATACGATCCTAATAAAACCCCTGTATCTGAACTATTTGGACTAGACATACCTGTATATCCCATTCCAATATTTCCTCTAACATCCATAATTAAACTAGCATTCCAAGCATGCCTGTTGTCAGGTGCTGTGTAGGTTCCTTCTTGATAAACTGTCCAAGGTTGTCCATCTGCTGTCTGACGAAGCTCATACCATCTAATACCTGCTTGCTTCGCACTTGATCCATCAACATCAACTACAAAATTAAAAAGCGCAGAATTATGAGTTGAGAATTTTCTATATTGAGCTTGATTCATAACTGTGGCTTGCAATGCGTCTAATGTAGGCCCACCGTTTGGTTGTGGTAAGTTAGAAAAACTTCCACCATCAAATACACTTACATAAGGAGTAGTGGTTAACTCCACTGCTGCAGAAATCTCTGAATTTCCGGGAGTTTCCCAATCTATATCTACATTCCATAATTTAACATGATCTGTACTCACTCCAGCCCATGCATCATCTTGCATATACATTACAGTAGCACCGCCTGTTGTTGGCCAATTATCGTTACTTATGTTTAGCACTTGAGGACTATGAAAACCACTGGTCACCAATCCCGGTAATGAAAATGATAATATTTGAGGTTCTGTTCCCTCTGAAGCAGCATCAATCATAGCATCTCTTTGAAATACATGAAGTTTATTTGCACTACCCGTATTTTCAGTCATATAATATCCATCTCTCCATACAGAAAGTTTTTGATAATCATTAACAGCAGAATAGCTATAAACCGTCCAACTATCGTTTACTGGATCTGGACCATCAGATACTGCTACTTGAACACCACCACCAAGAAAAGTAAGAACCCATCTATCGGCAACATTATCATAACTAGCGGTTAAATCACAACAGCCACTTGATGGAAAAATTGTAGGATTTGGAGATACCAAGCCACCTGTTAAAGAAATTCCACTTTTATCAAAAATTTGAAAAGCGGTATTAATTACAGAAATATAGTGATTGGGTCCTACAGCTCCTGATGGGTCTGTAGGTGAAGAACCAGAAGCACCAGTTTCAAAGACTAATTCTGGTTCTCTTGTTGGAGTTCTATTTCTTAAGTTGTCTGAATATTTCGCAAGAGGATCATCTCCTTCAGAACCTTTCCCAACGACAACATCGTATTTAGAAGATCTACCATCTAACATTTCTTTTTGTTGTTGAAGATCTGGTCTTACTAAATCATTCATTCTTGAGGCAATTGATGGAACATATTCTACCTTTGAAGGCTTTCCAATCATGTAAGGTTTCTGAGTCTCATTTTTAACTTCCTGTGAAAAAATTGTTTGCGTTAGCATCAATACTATTAAAACAATTGAAGTCTTTTTGTAATACATATATACTATAAATTAATTAATAAATTATGGTTTACACCACATCTTCAAAATTACATAAATAATAGCATATGTTCATAAATTTTACAAATAATTATCTAAAAGCATCATAACACTGAATTATTCATAATATTAGTTGCTTAATGCAACTTAAATGCCTATTTTTTTCTGTTTCTCATATTGTAATTCTTGTCGCCGCGAGTTTTGGGTTTTTTATACTTTTTGGCAATCTCTCTTCTATAAGAACCTCCTTGATTGGTTTTACTGTTTTTTTCGCTCTTTTCGTGAAAAGCAGGGCCGGGAATATATTCTTCAGAAACTCTATTTTTTGATATTTCTTGATCTTCTTTTGGGCGTTCTTCCTCTGTTAGTTGTTTCGTTATTTCTACTTCTTCTGGAAAATCAAGTACAGGGATTTCATACTTCATTAAGGCTTCAATTCTTTCTTTTGACTCTTGCTCTTTTTCTGTTGAAAATAAAATTGTTTTCCCCTCACGCTCTGCTCGTCCAGTTCTACCAATTCTATGCATGTAGTTTTCTGGAAAAAAAGGCGTGTCAAAATTAACAACATGCGAAATACCATCCAAATCTAATCCACGAGCCATTACATCTGTAGCTACTAAAACGCGATTACTTCCCTCATCAAACTGACGTATAGAGCGAATCCTATAATTTTGAGTTTTATTAGAGTGAATTACACAGCTTTCTGATCCAAAAACTTCTTCAACAGCTGCAAATAAAAGATCTGCTCTTCGTTTGTTCGAAACAAAAACAAGAACTTTAGTAAAAATCTCTCGATTGGCTAATAAGTGATTGAGTAAATTTGCTTTGGTGTAAAAATTAGTAACTAGATAGGAAGTTTGCTGAATATTATCTAGCGGAGTACCACTCATAGCCACAGAAATCTTTTTAGGTGATTTAAAAAAATCTGTAATTAATTCATCCACATCATTGGTCATCGTAGCAGAAAACATTATGTTTTGCCTTGCTCTAGGTAGTAAATCAAAAATATTTAGCAACTGAAAACGAAATCCTAAATCTAGCATAATATCTACTTCATCAATCACAAGTTTTTGAATAGATTTTAACTTTAATACATTACTCAATGCTAAATCATACAATCTCCCTGGTGTGGCAACAATAATATCTGCTCCTTGAGCTACTGCTTGTTTTTGTGTATTAATATTGGTTCCTCCATACACTCCTAAAACTCTAATATTTATATATTTTGCTAGTTTTTCAATTTCATCTACCACCTGCAATACCAATTCACGAGTAGGAACAACTACTAAAACTCTTGGCGTTAATTGCTTAGAGAATTTTAGGTCTCTAAGAATAGGTAACATATAAGCAAATGTTTTTCCAGTACCCGTTTGGGCAATTCCTACCACATCTTTTCCAGCTCGAACAACAGAATAGGCAGCATCTTGAATAGGAGTTGGGTGTGTAAAACCTAAGTCTTCTATACTGTTATAAAGTTGATTAGATAAGTCTAAGTCTTCAAAAGTAGTCATGTGAAAAAAATTTTTACAAAGGTAGCTTGTTTATTTGTGCTACTCTAAAATTGCCCTCATTTTTGATTGATAGAATGCAAACTCTTTTTATATTTTTGGAAAAAGTAAATTAAAAAATAGATCTTGTAGTTTTACATATTCAAAATCATTTGTATTTTAGGGGTATACAAATATTAAAAAATATGCAGACTCCAAAAAGATTAGAAGAAGCCATCATAAAATTATACAAAGCCTTTCATAGCAATACACTTGATCCAGAAGACTGTGCTGCTTGTGCCGTTGGAAACATTTTAGACAATCATGACAGCTGGAAACATCTTTCTAATGAACACGGTTCGTTACAATTAAATTATATAGGAACAGTTCATCAAAAATTAGGAAGAAGGTTTAATGGCTATTCTCCTCAGGAGATACTTCAGGTAGAGAAAGTATTTCTTGAATCCTGTGGATTTAAAACGCCTCTTTGCCACTACAACCAAAAACCTCAAAACCCCAGAAATAAAGAAATCCTATTCCATGGGTTGTGCGCTGTCATTACTTTTCTATGTAAATTAGATACTGTACCTAATGTGATGGATTATTCTAAATTATTTGAATACGAAAATAATCAACCAATATATCAGCTAGAAAGTAGTACAACATAAAAAAACCAACACAATGTGCTGGTTTTTTATGTTTATGTTACGTTGGATTAACCTCCAAAGTCATCAAATCTGATGTTTTCATCCGGAATTCCAAAATCCTCCCCCATTTTCTGAACAGCTATGTTCATTAGTGGTGGACCGCAGAAATATAATTCTATGTCTTCTGGGGAGTCATGAAGATCTAAATAATTTTCTATAACACAGTTATGAATAAATCCTGTAAATCCATCACCATCTCCTTCAATTCCATCTTTTACTTTCCAATTGTCTTCTTCCATTGGTTCAGACAAGGCCATGTAAAATTTAAAGTTTGGAAAATCTCTTTCTAACGATTTAAAGTGATCTATATAAAATAATTCTCTTTTGGATCTTCCACCATACCAATAGGTAACTTTACGACCTGTTTTTAAGGTTTTGAATAAGTGATACAAGTGAGAGCGCATTGGTGCCATTCCTGCTCCACCTCCAACATATAACATTTCTGATTCAGACTCGTTAATAAAAAACTCACCATAAGGTCCAGAAATAACTACTTTGTCTCCTGGTTTTTGAGCAAAAATATACGAGGAGGCTACTCCTGGGTTTACATCCATCCAACCGTTTTTTGCACGATCCCATGGCGGAGTTGCGATACGCACATTTAACATAATCTCTCTTCCTTCTGCAGGGTAAGAGGCCATGGAATATGCACGTTCTACAGTCTCTTTGTTTTTCATAACCAATGGCCATAAACCAAATTTATCCCATTCTGCTTGAAACTTATCTGGTGTTTCATGTTCTTCTGGGTGTGCTGTAATATCTATATCTGAAAATTTGATTTCACAATCAGGGATTTCAATTTGAATATATCCTCCAGCTTTATATCCCATATCTTTTGGAATCTCAACTACAAATTCTTTAATAAAAGAAGCTACATTATAATTTCGAACAACGGTTGCATCCCATTTCTTAATTCCAAAAACTTCTTCTGGAATAGAAATATCCATGTCTTGTTTTACTTTCACCTGACAGGCTAGACGTATTCCGTGTTTTAATTCTTTTCTAGAAAAGTGTGGTGTTTCTGTAGGCAAGGCCTCTCCGCCGCCTGAATTCACATGACATTCACATTGAACACAAGATCCACCTCCCCCACATGCTGATGGTAAAAATATTTTTTCACTTCCTAAGGTTGTTAAGAGTGTGCTCCCGGAAGCTACTTCAATTTTCTTCTCTCCGTTAATCGTAATGGTTACGGGACCTGATGGAGATAGTTTTTGTTTTACAAACAATAATAATGCGACCAACAACAACGTAATCAGTAAAAATGCTGCTACGGTTGCAAAAATAGTTCCTGTGGTGCTTGCTGCTAATATATTCATACTAATTTTGTATTTCTTTAATATTTTCTGCTACTTCTTCACTATCACTTTTTTTAGTGATATCAATCTTTTTTACCTGAGTATCTTTTTCTAGTTTGCTAGATGCAACAACCTCGGTCATTTTTTTCTTTTTTTCTTCATCACCTCCAGTTAACATTCCTCCAAAACTCATAAACCCAATAGCCATAAGGCCGGTAATAATAAATGTAATCCCCAAACCTCTTAAGGCTGGTGGCACACTAGAATAACGAATCTTTTCACGAATTGCTGCAATAGCTAAAATTGCTAAAAACCATCCAATACCTGATCCTACTCCATATGTTAACGCCAATGCTAAACTTGGAATCTCACGAGATTGCATAAACAAAGAACCACCTAAAATAGCACAGTTTACAGCAATTAAGGGTAAGAAAATTCCTAAAGAGTTGTATAAGGATGGGGAGAATTTCTCTACAACAATTTCAACAAGTTGAACCATCGTTGCAATCGTTGCTATAAACATGATAAATGACAGGAAACTTAAATCTATTGTTTCACTTCCATCTACACCATATTTTGGATCTAACCAAGCAAGTGCTCCTTCTTGTAATAAATATTGATCTAACAACCAGTTTAAAGGAACGGTTACTGCCAACACAAAGATGACAGCTGCTCCTAAACCAACAGCAGTAGTTACTTTTTTAGAGACAGCAAGGTAAGAACACATTCCTAAGAAGGTTGCAAAGACCATATTGTCTATAAATATCGATTTGAAAAGTAATTCTAAATGTTCCATTTTCTATATTTTTATAAAATCCTAAACCTCTTCAACAAACTCAGCGAGAATTTTAGGATAACGGTTAACGTCTAATTTTCTTCAATTAGTGCTTGGTTTCTACTCCGTTGTACCCAGATAATTAAACCAACTACAATTAATGCCATTGGGGATAGTAACATAAATCCGTTGTTTTCATATCCAAATGCGTACAATCCTGTTTTTTCAATTGGATCTCCTAAAACTTTTATTCCGAGTAAGGTTCCAGAACCTAATAACTCTCTAAAAAACCCAACAATAATTAGTATAACGGCATATCCTAAAGAGTTTCCAACTCCATCTAAAAAAGATTTCCAAGGTCCGTTTCCTAAGGCAAAGGCTTCAAATCGACCCATAATAATACAGTTGGTAATAATTAACCCAACAAATACTGAGAGTGTTTTGCTTAATTCATAAGCAAAAGCTTTCAAGACCAAATCCACAATAATTACTAGTGTTGCAACTACTATTAGTTGAACTATAATTCTAATTTTTGACGGAATAATATTTCTCATTAATGAGATTACTACATTTCCTAGCCCTAAAACAAATAATACTGAAACAGACATTACAATAGAAGCTTTTAACTCAGCCGTAATTGCTAATGCAGAACAGATTCCTAATACTTGAATTGTAATAGGATTGTTGTCTGTTAGTGGATCTGTAATTAATTTTGCGTCTTTTTTTGATAAAAGTCCCATAAAATTATTGTTTTAAAGTTTTGAAATAATCTACATATAGTTTCAAATCAGATTTAATCATTGCTGAAACTCCGTCACCAGTAATGGTTGCTCCTGCGATGGCATCTACTTCATAATCTGTTTTCTCATCGTTCTTAGGATCGTTGTTTCCTTTAGCTACTCTAATTCCTTTAAAGTCTCCTGCCGCATCTAATAAATGTTCTCCTTTAAAGTCATCCATAAAGAAGCGGTACTTTATATTTGCACCTAAACCAGGTGTTTCTCCTTTGTGATCAAAATATGCTCCTTGTACGATCATATTTTCATCCATGGCAACATACCCCCAAATAGCATCCCAAAGACCTTTTCCTCTAATTGGTGCTACATAAAACGTTTTACCATCTTTCTCTCCCACAAACAGAGGAAGTCTTCTTACCTCTCCGTTTTTTGCTTTTGATTTTTCTTTCTTTACATCAATCATGTATGCTTTTTCATCTTCAGATATATTATCTCCTTCAATAACTAGCTGTCTTGTGATGTATTTTTGAAATTCTTCTTCTGCAACTGTTGTAGAAACGAAAATGGCATTAGAATCATCATTCTCATTAACACCCATGGCGTAGAGAATATTCTGTTGTTTTTCTATCCGTTTGTTTTCATCAATATTTGGCTTTAAAGACGATGCTAAAAAAGCTAATAAAGATCCAACAACCAACACCATTCCTACGGCAAAAATCATTGTATACGAATTACTATCTGTTTTTTTAGACATAATTAGGCAATTTTAGCTTTTAAACGTTTTAATCTTTTCTTCACATTTCCTTGTACCACATAATGGTCTATTGTTGGAGCAAAAACATTCATTAACAGAATGGCTAAGAATACTCCTTCTGGATATGCTGGGTTGAAAACACGAATCATAATAGAAATAAATCCAATTAAAAATCCGTAAATCCATTTTCCTTTATTTGTTTGCGATGCTGTTACTGGATCTGTTGCCATAAACACGGCTCCAAATGCCAAACCTCCGATAATTAGGTGTTGCCACCAAGCTGTATTCATCAATCCATAAAACTTACTAGAGTCTGTAATAATATCTGCTGCTACTACTTGGTTAAAAATTAACCCCATGACAGCAGCTCCAATAAATGTAGAAAGAATAATTCTCCAACTACCAATCTTAGTAAAGATTAAGAAAGCAGCTCCTAATAAAATTAAAAAGGTGGATGTTTCACCAACGGAACCTGGTATAAAACCAAAAAACATATCCGAATTAGAATACACTATTTCTTGATTTTGAGCATAACTTCCTAAAATTGTTTCTCCAGAAATTGCATCAGGTGTTCCTACTCTATTCACAGCATCATATACCCATACTTTATCTCCAGACATCCAAGTTGGATACGCAAAGAATAAAAAGGCTCTAATAGTTAATGCAGGGTTTAAAATATTCATTCCTGTTCCTCCAAATACTTCTTTTCCAATAACAACTCCAAAAACTACTGCTACAGAAAGCATCCATAATGGAGTATCTATTGGTACAATTAATGGCACTAACATACCTGTAACTAAGTATCCTTCTTCTACTTCATGTCCTTTAATAACAGCAAAGATAAATTCTACTAGCAATCCTACTCCATAAGAAACAACAACTAGTGGAAGTACTTTAATAATTCCAATCCATAAATTATCCCACGTAATAAAACTCCCTACTACAGAAAATTCTGATGTAATTCCTTTTGCTGCATCTATTGCTGCATAATGTTGGTACCCTGCGTTGAACATTCCAAATAACAAACATGGTATTAAAGCCATAATTACCGTGTTCATGGTACGCTTTAAATCGTCTGCTGCTTTGATGTGAGTACCGTTATGAGTTACCTCATTTGGTAAGTATAAAAACGTATGGATTGCGTTAAACGCAGGAGCCATCTTTGTTCCTTTATACTTCTCTTTTAAATTATGTAAATTACTTTTTAAGCTCATTTGATATCTATTTTTAGCCTAATTCTTCTTTCATTAAATCTAATCCTTCTCTCACAATCTTCTGATGTGGCTGTTTAGAAACACAGATAAATTCTGTTAATGCGAAATCTTCAGGAGCGACTTCATAACCTCCTAGGTTTTCCATCTCATCTAAATCTTGGTACATACACGCTTTTAAGAATTGCAATGGAAACATGTCTAAAGGAAATACATTCTCATAAGAACCAGTAACAACAAATGCTCTGTGCTCTCCGTTTGTATTGGTGTTTAGATCATATTTTTTCTTTGGAGTTAACCAAGAAAAAGTTAAGGCTCTGGATGGAGAAATTTTATTAAATACAGGCTTATTCCATCCAAAGAACTCATAATCATCTCCTTCTGGAATTGCTGTAATTTGATTGTCATAATAGCCTAAAAAACCCTCTTCAGAAACTTGCGTCCCAGACAATACGTTTCCACTAATAATTCTTGCGTTGTCTGTATTGATGTTTTTTGCTACAATAGCTGAAATAGATGCTCCTGCAACTACAGAAACATAGGCTGGTTTCTCAAATTGAGAACCTGTTAACGCTAAAGTTCTAGTGATGTTAAAATTTCCTGTTAATAATAATTCACCAATAACTAGAAGATCTTGCGGACTTATAACCCACACTACTTCTCCCTTGTTTAAGGGATCTATTTGTGAAATTTGAGTACTTACGTTTCCTACTGGATGTGGTCCAGTAACTTTATGAAGTTCTATATTTTTTAGGCCGGCAAATGGCGAATTTGAATCTTTTCCAACAGAAACATGAACGCTTCCTGTTGTTAATTTGGAAATTGCTGTAATTGCTGATTGTAATTCTTTTTCTTTTCCAGCCAAGGTATAATCATAATTTGCAGCTAAAGGTGAACTTGCATATGCTGAAATAAAAATTGATTTTGGTACTTGATTTGGATTTGCTATCACATCAAATGGACGCTGCTTTACAAACGGCCAACAACCTGAGTTGAATAAATGATTTTTGACTTCTTCAGCAGACATCTTCTCTGCGTCTTGTTTCTCAAAATCTTTATAGGATTGTTTTCCGTCAGCAGAAATTTTAATGCTAATTATCTTGCGTTTGGCTCCACGAATAATCTCCGTTACTTTTCCGCTTACCGGGCTAGAAAACAAGATGCGATTGTCACTTTTTGAATAAAAAAGTGGTTCTCCTGCCTGTACTTCAGCTCCTTCTTTTGCTATAAGTTTTGGTATGATTCCGTGAAAGTCTTCTGGTTTTAGGGCAAACTCGCCTTTTACAGCTAGGGTACTAGTTGTTAGCGCTGCTTCACCAACTAGTTTAATGTCTAAACCTTTTTTAATACGAATGTCTTTTGACATGTTACTTTCGAAATTTGGTTATCTAAAAAAATCATGCAAATTTAAAGATTTTGCATAGGATGTTAGAACAAATGACGCTTTAAATTAGCTATTTAAACTTATTTATAACTATTCTAAATAGAAGTATTCTTGATCTTGAATTATATTGATTAAATTTGTATCATACAACCCTTATGCTTCGGCAATAAAATAATAAATTTTCATGAAAAACGTCCTTCTTTCTTTTTTTTTCCTACCAATTTTCAGCATGCTTAATGCGCAAAAAACAGCACCATCCTATATCAAATCTATTCAACTTCAACCCTTAAATGAAACTACTTTTAACCACATTATTCCTTTAGGAAAAACATTAGAATTGAACTTTGATGATTTGAACGGAGATCAAAAAGAGTATTATTACAAGATAGAGTTAATGACTCATGACTGGAAAAAAAGCAGCTTAATTTCCAATCAATACATCAACGGTTTTGAATCTAATCCTATTTTTAATGTAGAAAATTCTTTTAATACATTTCAGAACTACACTCATTATTCAGTTCAATTTCCAAACCAAAATACCAGAATAACAAAAAGCGGAAATTACCTTCTTTCTGTTTTGGATGATGTTGGAGAGCTCGTTTTTACAAGACGTTTTACCTTGTATGAAAACATTGCCACTGTTGGTGTTTCTGCAAGTAGAAGTAGAAATACAAAAAATATGGATGAAGAACAAACTGTTCATTTCTTGGTGAATTATTCTCGGCTTCAAATCAATAATCCTAGTCAAGAAATTCACATTGCCATTTTACAAAATGAAAATTGGAAAACAGCCATTACTGAAATTCTGCCCCAGTTTTACAAACCTAATCAATTGGTCTACAAATACTCCCGAAAGACTAATTTTTGGGGAGGTAATGAATATTTGTTTTTTGACAATAAAAATATTAGAAATGCCAGTGTAAATATTGCTAAATCAGAACGCAAAGAGATCTATCACAACTATTTGTATCCCTATATTAACAGAGGATTAAAATCTTACACTTACAATCCAGATATTAATGGTCAATTTATTGTTAGAAATATAGAGGCTAGAAATCCGAAGACAGAAGCAGATTATGCAGTGATGAATTTCTCACTAAAAGTGGGACAAGAGTTTGCTGATAAAGAAGTGTACGTCTATGGTGCTTTTAACAATTTTAGTCTGACAGAGGAAAATAAAATGATTTTTGATCCTTCCACAAACTACTACAATGCTAACTTTTTATTAAAACAAGGGTTTTACAACTATACCTTTGTGACAAAATCTTGGGATACTATAATTTCTGAAACTGAAATTAGAGGAAATTTTTCTGAAACTGAAAATATGTATACAGTCATTGTATATCACAAAGCTTTCGGAGCATTATTTGACAGAGTGATTGGCGTAGGTACTATTCAGTTTAAAGGAGAACGTTAATTTCGAAAAAATGATTTTTTAATAATAGTTAAAATCGTTTTTATATGTTGGGATTTTGAAACAAAAATATTAAATTAGCTTCATGATAGTGCAACAAATCACAAAAGGAATTAAAATTTCGGTAAAAACAAAAGAAGAAGGATTTATTCAGGAAAACGAGATAGATTATTACACCTTTAGTTATCAGATTACCATAGAAAACAACTCTTTAGACACTGTTCAATTAATTGAAAGACACTGGGAAATATTTGATGCTTTAAATTACAAAGAATTTGTAGACGGCAAAGGTGTTGTTGGTGAAACTCCAATCTTATCTCCAAAAGATTCTTACACCTACAAATCAGGAACTTTTTTACAATCAAACATTGGAGCTATGTGTGGTTTTTTTACCATGGAAAACCTCACTAAAAAAAATAATTTCAAAGTTACCATTCCCACATTTAGCCTTTCAACAATCGCTTCATTAAATTAATGAACTGGGACCTCTTCAGTTAATATATTTTTCACAACAACACCTCTACATGTTTTTATTACATGTATCGCGTAAATGTTTTCATAGCCTTCATTTAATAAACAAACCAATCTATTTTTAGCACTAGCATCAATACAGGCACCAACAACTACTTCATCTTTTGGGTAGGTGATATTAACCCCCTTTTCTAGATATTTTTTGGGTGGAAATCTCTTTCTTATCGGACTCTCATCTCTGTTAGAAGAAAGAACAAATTCGCCATTTTTAAGAAGTAAATACCTAAATGCACACATACTCAAAAGAGTTTGTGATAAAGGCAATTGTTGTTTTAAGCTTGTCAAAAAACTAACAAATAAGTTGTAACTTTGTGCCATAAAAATTAGTCGATTTCAACTTAAAACATACAAAATGGGAAAAGGTTTTTTTCAAGTACCTACTGCGATAAATGAAATTGTAAAATCATATGCTCCTGGATCGCCAGAAAGAGAAGCTGTTGCGAAACAATATGCTGCTTATTTTAAAGGATCTGTCGATGTTCCAATGTATATTGGAAAAGAAGAAGTTAGAACCGGAAATACAAGAAATATGACGCCTCCTCATGACCATAATCATGTTGTTGGTCATTATCACTTGGGAGAAAAAATACACGTAGAAAATGCCATAAATGTTGCATTAGAATCAAGAAAGCAGTGGTCTCAAATGCCCTGGGAACAAAGAGCTGCCATATTTTTAAAAGCTGCTGAGTTAGTGGCTGGCCCATACCGAGCAAAAATAAATGCCGCTACCATGATCGCTCAATCTAAAACAGTTTATCAGGCTGAAATTGATGCTGCTTGTGAATATATAGACTTTTTACGATTCAATGTAGAATTTATGTCTCAAATATATGAAGAGCAACCAGATTCTTCAGAAGGAGTTTGGAATCGTGTTGAATATCGTCCTTTAGAAGGTTTTGTCTATGCCGTTACTCCTTTTAACTTTACGGCCATCGCAGGTAATTTACCAGCAAGTGCTGCTTTAATGGGAAATACTGTTGTTTGGAAACCCTCCGATCATCAAATATTTTCAGCAAAAGTATTGATGGATATTTTTAAAGAAGCAGGTTTACCAGATGGAGTGATTAACATGGTTTATGGAGACCCTGTAATGATTACAGACACTGTTTTGGCAAGTCCAGATTTTGCTGGAATCCACTTTACAGGATCTACCTATGTATTTAAAGAAATTTGGAGAAAAATTGGAGAAAACATTCACAATTACAAAACATATCCAAAAATTGTAGGAGAGACAGGTGGTAAAGATTTTATTATTGCACACCCTTCTGCAAATGCAAAACAAGTAGCAACTGGAATTTCCCGAGGAGCTTTTGAATTTCAAGGTCAAAAGTGTTCTGCTGCCTCTAGAATATATTTACCAAAATCATTGGCTGAGGAAACCATTAACTATGTAAAAGAAGATTTAGCTACATTTAAAATGGGCTCACCAGAAGACATGGGCAATTTTATTACTGCTGTTATTCATGAGGGTTCTTTTGATAAATTAGCCTCATACATAGATAGTGTAAAAAAAGACGCTAACGCTGAAATTATTGCTGGTGGAAACTATGATAAGTCTAAAGGATATTTTATAGAACCCACGGTAATTTTAACCAAAGACCCTAAGTATACAACTATGTGTACTGAATTATTTGGACCTGTAGCAACCATTTATGTTTATGACGATGCTACATGGCTAGATACCCTAGCCTTGGTAGATGCTACCTCTGAATATGCATTAACCGGAGCAGTTTTCTCTACAGATAGATATGCAATTACAGAAGCAACAAACCTATTAGAAAATTGTGCTGGAAACTTCTATATTAACGATAAACCATCCGGTGCTGTTGTAGGACAACAGCCTTTTGGTGGCGCAAGAGCTTCTGGAACAAATGATAAAGCAGGCTCTGCACAAAATTTATTACGTTGGGTATCGCCCAGATTAATTAAAGAAACACTTGTACCACCGTCAGATTACAGGTATCCGTTTCTTTCCTAATTATCAAGAAAATTATTTTTAGAAACAGAACAATGCAAAAAAAAAATCGGACTTATTAAGTCCGATTTTTTTTTGTATTTTTTTTAGAAAATGTTCTAAATAATTAATCAAAAGCTTTACTTTCATTTGCAACAGCATACTGAGCATTATATAAGACTCTTGCTGAATCATCTACTAACATTGCTAAAACACCTGTTTTAGTTGGATCTTGAACACCCTGAGAACTTAAGTTTACACTAAATGATTGTTCGTGTACACCAATGGTAGACGTTGTTGTATCACCCATTATATCAGTTGCAACATATCGTAAAACTCCATTATGTTCAAAATCAGTAATAGTAGATGCCCCACCATAATAACTGGTATAGTTAGATTGATTTGCTATAATTCCATCTTCTAACACAAAAACAAGCAACTTCACATTCGTCATATTTTGCAAGAACCCTTGGTATATGGTTATGTCTAATGTAGACCCAGTCAATGAAGACTCAATTGCCAAACCAACATCAACAGTTCCTTCTGCGGCTTCTAAAGCCTGACTTACGTTATTTGGTTCTGGATATGTCCAAGTATCAGCACGATCTATGTAAGCTGTTGGGAATCCTGTAATATTATACATATCCTCTAAAGCACTACCAAAACTGTTAGCCATTTGATCTCCGTTGTGAACACCAACTACAAAAACTTTATCTGTTTGTTCTTCAACTAGACTTGCAGCATAAGATACTCTTGGGCAATATCCACACCATGTACCTGTAAAATCTTCAACAACAGCTTTTTTAGAAAAACTTGCTGGAAGAATTGACGGATCTAAAATCTGAACTTGAAACAGACTACTTGTTATTGATTCAAATACTGCTTTTACTTCAATGGTACCAACTTGAGCTCCAATATATTCGTTTCCTGCAATAAGAACATCATCAACATAAAACTCACTTTCTGAGGTGATATCTACTGAAGTGTTATCAGTGTAGACAGCGGTCGCTGTGATAGTAAGAGTGTTTCCGATAAAAATAGAAGTTGAGGATAAAGTTAAATCGACAGAAGATAAGGTTACAGGAGCATTTGCTGTAACATATATTGTGTTACTAGTTACTGATTTATAGGAAGCCTTGATCTCAAAGTTTCCGGCTTCAGAAGGTGTAAAAGCACTCCCAGAGATTGCAGTTCCATCTACTAATATTGTTGATTGAGAAGTGATGTTATCATCTTCGTCATCTTCAATCGAAAATGTTGCTGTTTCACCAACTTCAAACATTGATTTATCTGAAGTTAATAAAATGTATTCTGGACCATTGTTAGATGGAGGTGATGTAGGCGTCGTTTCATCTGAAGTTGAAGAACAACTAGATAGAAATACGATAATACTAAAAAATAATAGTTTTTTTAAACTCATAGTAATAGTTGTATTAGGGATTAAATTTATAAATCGCAACCAAATGTACTAAAACTTAAACAAAAATATTGGTAATAAAAGTAGTTTAATTACTTGCAAAATAAAAACTTTAAATGTTGAGAAATAAGCGCCTTACAAATCAATAAGACTAAAAACTATTTTATACATTTACAGTATATTTTTCTAATTAATTTAGTTTATGAAACAACTCCCACTTTTAGCTTGTATTCTTTTTTGTACAATTGGTTTTAGTCAAAAATCAATTCCGAATAGCACACTAACCACCCTTGAAGGAAGGTCTGTTAAAATACAAGATGAAATTTCAGAGGATAAAATTACAGTTTTAAGTTTTTGGGCAACTTGGTGCGTTCCTTGTATCAATGAATTAGATGCCATAAGTGAAGTTTATGAAGATTGGCAAGAAAGTACTAACATGGAATTGATAGCAATTTCTACCGATGATTCAAGAACTCAAAAAAGAATAAGACCTATGATCAACGGAAAAGGCTGGCCTTATAAAATTCTACTAGACAAAAATCAAGAATTAAAAAGAGCCTTAAATATCTCTACCATTCCTCAAACATTTATTCTAAAGGGTTCTAAAATTATATACATCCATTCTGGATATTCTCCAGGAGTTGAAGACGAGCTTTACCAAGTAATAGAAAGAAATAAAAATTAAACTCTAATCTAGATTTAAAAAAATGAAAAAAATAATAGTCTTACAATTGTTGTTTTTTACAGTTATAATGTTGGCTCAACAGAATGATAATCTTTCTATTGGTTTCGAATCCAATTCACAATATTATATTGATGACGAAAAAACAGGAGACTTTACAGAACCAAATAGGTTTAGATCCAACAACTATTTAAAAGTTGATTATTCTATTTCAAAATTTTCTTTTGGTCTTCAAGCAGAAGGATATGAGCCAATGAGTTTATTAAATTATTCCCCTGATTTTAACAAAACAACTCTTGCACTTTATTATGCAAAGTACACATCAAAAAAAATTGAGGCTACTGCTGGATATTTTTACGAACAGTATGGTAGTGGGTTAATTCTCCGCTCTTGGGAAGATCGCCAACTAGGAATTAATAACGCATTAAGAGGGGGAAGAATTAAGTTTTTCCCAACAGAAGATATAGTTTTATCGGCTTTGTACGGAAATCAGAGAAGTGGTTTTGATGTTTCAGATGCAAGTATTTATGGTTTTAATTCAGAATTAAACATCTCTTCTATGCTGAAGGTGAACTCTTGGAATCTAGATCTAGGGTTGAGCTATGTTGGAAGAAAAGAAGAAAGTAATAATACAGATTTTAATTTTAATGATCTTACAAACGCATTCTCAAGTAGAATAGATTTTTCTAAAAATAATTTCTATTCTAGTGCAGAATTTGTCTCTAAAAGTAACGATGCTTTAATTATTTTTGATGAAATTAGAAATACAAAACCCGGTAGTGCAATCCTTTTTGATGTTGGATATGGAAAAAGAGGTTTTGGAATAAATGCCAACTTTAGAAGGATTGAAAATATGACTTTCTATTCTGAGAGAAGTGCCACCGGAAATATCTATAATCAAAATATTGTTAACTACATCCCTGCTTTAACAAAACAACACGATTACCTTCTTACAAATATCTATGTATATCAAGCACAACCTCAGGTCTCCTTTCAAGATTTTGCATTGTTAAAAATTGGTGAAATTGGGGGACAAGTTGATTTTTTCTACACACTTAAAAAGAAAACTGCCTTAGGAGGAAAGTATGGGACAAAGATTGCTGTAAATATGTCTTATTGGGCTGGATTAAGCGGAGACTATGACTATTTAAATTTTGAATATGATTCTGATCTTCTCAGATTTGGAAAAAAATATTTCTCTGACATCAGTTTAGAAATACGTAAGAAATGGTCTAGTGATTGGAGTTCGGTATTTTATTATGTAAACCAATACTATAACAAAAGATATGTAGAAGAAACTTTCGGAATCGTAAAAACAGATATTTTTGTCAGTGAATCAACCTACAAGTTGGGATCTGGTAAATCGCTACGATTTGAAGCTCAACACTTATGGTCTAAAGATGATAAAAAAAATTGGGTTGGTGGAACTGTAGAATTTAATCTCAGCTCAAAACTAGCTGTATATGTAAATGACATCTATAATTACGGAAATGATGATGATATGAAAAAAATTCATTACTATAATTTGGGAGGTAGTTATACTATAAAGGGCCATAGATTTGCTTTAAATTATGGAAGACAGCGAGGTGGTCTTATTTGTATTGGAGGAGTATGTAGATTTGTTCCCGAAAGCACAGGTGTAACAGCTAATATTGTACTTTCTTTTTAATTTACTTTTAAAACTCTTAAAAGTAAGAATCAATTCTTAAAAGTTTTATAGTTTGAGAACTCTTAAAATTCTTAGTATTCAAATATCTTTTTGAAAAAAATATAGAGAATAAAATTTAACTAATATTTATGAAAATTGCTTAAAGTTTAGACATACTTTCATTTCCTATACAATTGGTTAGTTATAAATTTTAATAATATTATTCTTTACTTAATGAAAAACATTTTTATCCTGCTTTTTTTTGCATATTACTCTGCTTTTTCACAAACATCAAATAAATCTGTACTCGCAAAATATACCATTGATGAAATTAAAATTGATGGTATTTTAGATGAACCTTCTTGGGAAGGAGTAGCACCAGCAACCAATTTTTTTCAGTATTTCCCAACAGACACAGCACAAGCTAAAAGGCAGGTTGAAATTAAATTCATGTTTAATGACAGAAGTTTGTATGTGGGGATAAAAGTATATGCTGGAGGTAAAGATTATATAATACCCTCCTTACGTAGAGATTTTAGAGGTGGTGCTAGTGATAGTGTTACACTTATGTTTGACACTTTTAACGATGGAACCAACGCATTTATATTTGGCTCAAACCCTTATGGTGTTCGAAGAGAAATGTTACTATCTGGTGGTGGAAACGATATACGTGGTTTTAATACTGCCTGGGATACTAAATGGATTGGAGAATCCATGATACATGAGGATCATTATATTTTAGAATGGAAGATTCCTCTTTCTGCCTTTAAATACAAAGAAGGTGAAACCAAATGGCGATTTAACACCTACCACTTTGACACTCAAGATAATGAGCAAAACACATGGATTAATATACCTCAAAATCAATTTATCTTTAATCTTGCTTTTATGGGGGATCTTATTTTTGACAGGCCTTTAGGCAAGTCAAAGTCTCCTGTTTCCATAATTCCTTTTGTAAACACAATCACTGCTAAAGATTTTGAGAAAAATGAGAGCACTAGTAGCTTTAAAATTGGAGGTGATGCAAAGTTAACGATTGCTAATAGCATGAATTTAGACCTTACACTAAATCCAGATTTCTCTCAAGTAGAAGTAGATCAGCAAGTAACAAATCTAACACGATTTGAAGTTGGATTGCCAGAACGAAGACAGTTTTTTATTGAAAATAGTGACTTATTTGGCAGTTTTGGAGATGGCAGAGATTCAAATCCGTTTTTCTCTAGACGAATTGGAATAGCAAAAAATATCGATGACGAAAGTATCGAAAATAGAATCATTGCAGGTGTTCGATTAAGTGGTAAGGTTACCAATGATTTACGTCTTGGTATTTTAAGCATGCAAACTGACGAAGATGTTGCCAACGAAATTCCAACCGTAAACAATTCAGTTATTTCTCTTCAACATAAAGTATTTAGTAGGTCTAACATTAGTGTTCTATTTATCAACAAGCAAGCAACTAAAGACTACGATTTTCTTGACGAGGAAGATACATATAATCGTGTTTTAGGAATAGATTATAGCTTAGCTTCTAAAGACAATACTTGGAGTGGTAAGTATTTTTTTCATAAATCATTTTCTCCAGGAGTGAGCACAAATGATTATTCTGCAGGATTTAGAACACAATATAATAACAGACTCCTAAATATTCGTTTAAGTGGTGTTTTTGTAGCTGATGATTTTAGATCTGATCTTGGATTTGTAAGAAGAACTGATATTCTCAAAATAAATCCGAATTTTGAGCTAAAGTTTTGGCCTAAGAAAGGAAAAATTCAACGTCATTCATTTTCGGTTACACCTATCTCTATTTGGCGTCCTGAATTAGGTTATGAAAACTCTGATTATACCATATATAGCAGATGGCAAGCTAATTTTCAAGACAGTTCTCAATTGCGTTTTGAAATGCTTAACAAATTTACAAAGTTATATGATGATTTTGACCCTACAAGAACAGACGATGCGATTCCTTTACCAGCAGATCAGGATTACTATTACACAAGTTTTGAAGCAAGTTACAGGTCTGATCAAAGAAAAAAAGTCTCCTACAGGGTTAACCCTTCTTTTGGACAGTTTTTTAACGGAAACAAATATTCTCTAGAAACATCTCTCACCTTAAGATTACAACCTTATTTTTCTGGATCTATTCAGATGAACTATGATAAAATAGACCTACCCGATCCATATCCAGACGCCTCTATTTGGTTGATAGGTCCTAAATTAGATATCACTTTTACAAAAAATATGTTTTGGTCAACTTTTTTTCAATACAGTACTCAAAGAGAAAATTTTAGTATTAATACAAGATTTCAATGGAGGGTAGCTCCGTTGTCTGATTTATTTCTAGTCTATAATGATAATTATGCTACAGATGTTTTTGGTCCAAGATTTAGATCTTTAAACTTAAAATTCACGTACTGGTTAAATATATAATTAAGCACAGTTTCTCTTTAACATTTCTTTAAGAAGTGCTAATAAATAGAAACTGTAACTTTCAAAATTCAATACAAATTCATTCAAACAATTCATTATGATTCAAAAGTTAATTTCAAGAATACTTGTCGTTATATTTTTCTTTGGACTGGCAGTAGATGTTGACGCTCAGCGTAAAAAAAAGAAGAAAAAAAATAAAGGAAAAATAGAACAAATTGCAAAACCTAAACCTAAACCTAAAAAGGGTGCCATTCTTCCCTATGAAAAAGTGGTTACAAAAGAAATGAAAACAGACAAAGGTTTGTTTAACGTTCATTCTGCTGATGATAAATATCTTTTTGAAGTTCCAGACTCTCTGATGAACAGAGAAATGTTAATGGTCACAAGAATTGCTAAAACTGCCAACGGAATAGGATTTGGTGGTGGCAAAACAAATACACAAGTTTTACGATGGCAGCGTAAAGGAAAAAAGGTGCTATTAAGAGTTGTGTCTCACAATGTTGTTGCTGATACAATTTTACCTGTTCATGAAGCAGTTGTAAACTCAAACTTTGAACCTGTTTTGTTTTCATTTCCAATCAAAGCATTTAACAAAGACACCACATCTGTGGTAATAGATGCTACTTCTTTATTTTCAACAGATGTAAAACCATTGGGATTTCCTCAGTTTTATCGCTCTAGATATAAGATCTCAAGAATGGACAAAGACCGTTCATATATAGACAGAGTTAGTAGTTATCCAGAAAACATAGAGGTTAGGCATGTAAAGACTTATTTTGCAAGTAAACCACCATCTAACGGAAGTGTTGGATCTATTTCTATTGAAATGAGTAATTCTATGATTTTACTCCCTAAAGTACCTATGAAGCGTCGTTATTTCGACGAAAGAGTTGGTTGGTTTGCAAGAGGGCAGGTTGACTATGGCTTAGATGCACAAAGAAGTAAAACAGTTACTTACTTAGACAGGTGGAGATTAGAGGTGAAAGAAGAAGATCTTGCCAAATTTAAAGCCGGAGAACTAGTAGAACCAAAAAAACAAATAGTTTACTATGTAGATAGAGCAACACCCGAAGTATGGAGAGAATATATTAAACAAGGAATTGAAGATTGGCAGGTTGCTTTTGAAGCTGCTGGTTTCAAAAATGCAATTATAGCGAAAGATCCACCAAGCAAAGAAGAAGATCCAGAATGGTCTCCAGAAGATGTAAGGTATTCTGTAGTTCGTTATTTAGCTTCACCTATTCCTAATGCAAATGGACCTCATGTAAGTGATCCACGTTCTGGAGAAATTTTAGAATCTGATATTAATTGGTATCACAATGTGATGAGTTTACTACGTAACTGGTACTTTGTTCAAACTGCAGCAATAAATCCTGAAGCACAAACTATTGAATTTAAAGATGAAGTGATGGGCCGCTTGGTTCGTTTTGTTTCTTCTCACGAAGTAGGCCATACGCTTGGGTTACCTCACAATATGGGGTCAAGTTCTGCTTACCCTGTAGACTCTCTACGTTCTGCCACATTTACCAAAAAATTTGGAACTGCACCATCTATTATGGATTATGCTCGTTTTAATTATGTTGCGCAACCAGAAGACAAAGGAGTTGCCTTAATGCCAGATATTGGACCATATGACAAACATGCCATTGAATGGGGGTATCGTCCAATTTTGGATAAAACTGCTGTAGAGGAAAAAGCGACTCTAAATAAGTGGATTTTAGATAAAGCAGACAACCCAATGTATCGTTTTGGTCATCAACAAGCTGGTGGTGTTGTAGACCCAAGTTCTCAAACTGAAGATTTAGGAGATGATGCAATTAAAGCGAGTTCTTATGGCATTAAAAATTTGCAAAGAATACTACCTAATATAGAGAAATGGACTACAAAAGATGGTGAAAATTATGATGAAATGGCAATAATGTATGGCCAGATTCTTAGTCAGTTTAACCGATACATGGGCCACGTAACTGCCAATATAGGAGGTGTGTATGAATATTACAAAACTTCTGATCAGGAGGGAGTTGTATACACTCATGTGGCTAAATCGCACCAAAAAAACGCTTTGAAATTAATCAATAAAGAATTGTTCTCAACGCCTACATGGATGATTGATAAAAACATCTACTCAAAGACTCAATTTTCTGGATCAATAGAAAAAATTGGAAGTGTTCAAACAAGAACCTTAAACAATATTTTAGATTCAGGAAGAATGGCTCGCATGATAGAAAATCAAACCATGAATGGTGCCAAAGCATACAGTTTAGTTGCAATGTTTTCTGACTTGAGAAGAGGAGTTTGGTCTGAGTTATATACTGGAAAAACAATAGATACTTATAGAAGAAATTTACAAAGAGCACATATCAACCGTTTAGATTACTTGTTAAATATGGCAAAAAATCAACGAGGAGCTAATAGTGGATACTTTAAACAAAGTACTGTAAATATTGGTCAGTCTGATATTAAAGCTATGGTAAGAGGAGAATTAAATAGATTAAAGCGTCAAATAAGAACAGCTACTTCTAATGCTGCAAATACTACCAGTAAATATCATTTACAAGATGCTATTGCTAGAATAGATATGGCATTAGATCCTAAATAATACCTGCTCTTATAAGTATAAAAAAAGCCTCGCAAATTGCGAGGCTTTTTTTATGGGTATTTTTTAGAATGGTAAATCGTCTGGTTCTTCGCTTGTTAAATCTGGAGCAGGTTGAAATTGTTCTGTTGGAGGAATTTGAGAAGGAGCTGCTTGAGCTAAACTTTCTATTCTCCATCCTTGCACAGAATTAAAATACTTTGCTTCTCCTTGTGGATTGATCCATTCTCTACCTCTTAAATTGATAGAAACTTTTACATCTTGCCCAACTGAATAACTATTTAATAAATCACATTTGTCTTGTACAAACTCAATCATGATCATTTGTGGATATTGTTCGTCTGTAGTGACTACCAACTCTCTTTTTCGAAACCCATTACTTCCAAAAGTTTGAGTTTCTCCCATTAATTTAACCTTACCTATTACTTCCATAATTCTTATTTTGATAAAAGTACTTTCCAAGCACTTTCTAGATCGTTATTATCTAAATACTGTTGAGCAAATGTATGTTTTTTTACTATTTCTAAGCCAATAAATTGGGGATGTTCTTTTGTAAAGTTATCAACATCTTGCTCAGTTGGCAAGAATGTGATGTTTCCTAGCATACCTAAATTATTTCCTGTTAAAACAGTACTATTTCTAATTGCTGAAGGAATTTGATCTACACCTATTCCTAATGTGAAAACTGGTTTTGGGACTTCAAAAAAACCTTCTCTAGCTCTAGAATAGTAGCTCCCTCCTGCTCTTGCTACCAAATCTATTTTATGTTGATCTATCATTCCTTCCGCATCTAAAACTGCCTCATGAATATGAATTTTCACTACTTCGCAAACAATCAAATTTCCTGCACCACCTTCAGTACCTGTATAAATAATATCTGTGACCTTGCATTCAAACTGTACTGGTGACTCTGAAACTCTAAAAGGTTTCACCTCATCGGAAGGAAGCATTGTAAATCCAGCTTTTTCAAATTCATTTACTCCTTCTGGATATTCTGAACTACTCAAGGACATCTGTTGAACAATGTCATAATTCACAACGTTTATGACTACTTCCTTAATTTTTTCAACATTTTGTAGGGTATGCTTGGTCGTATTTCCACGAACCCTTCTAGCTGGTGAAAAAATCATCATAGGTGGATTGGATCCAAAGACATTAAAAAAACTAAAAGGAGACAAATTCGGGGTTCCTTTTTCGTCAATTGTACTAGCAAAAGCTATTGGTCTAGGTGCAACAGCACCTAATAAATAGCCATGTAATTTTCCGGTTGATATTTCTTTAGGATTGATGGAAAGCATGTGATAAAAAATTGTCTTACAAAGATACTATCAATTTTATAAATGAGTTATACTATTGAATCTAGTATATTTGTTTGATGACTTTTCTTAAAAACACACTTTTACTAAAACGGATTGCCCTTTTAATCTCATTTACCATCGTAACCTTGATTCTTTGGAATACGTATACTTTTTTTGTGAAGTTTAAGACAGAAGAGCGCATGAAAATGGAAATTGTTGCAACGGCTATGCAAGAGTTTGCAATGAACCAAGACTTAAATGCCGATTTTAGTTTAGAAGATAAAATTATTAAAAGCAACACTAATATTCCTATGATTTTGGTTGATGAATACGGGAAAATAGGAGCCAATTCTTATACAAACTTAGACTCTATCAAAGCAAAAGACCCCGCTTATTTATCAGAGCAGTTGATAATTATGAAAGAGCAAAACAGCCCTATTGAAATTAATTTTTTTAAAAACAAAAAACAATATGTTTACTATAGAAATTCAGATTTATTAAATAAACTGTCCTATTATCCTTTAGCTTTAATTTTAATTCTTGCATTATTTCTATCTGTAATCTATATGATGTTCACTTCTAGTAAGGTAGCAGAACAAAATAAATTATGGACAGGAATGGCAAAAGAAACAGCACATCAAATAGGAACGCCTTTATCTTCTCTACTCGGTTGGATTGCTATTTTAAAAATGGAAAATGTTAATGATAAACATATCGTTGAAATTGAAAAAGACGTGCATCGTTTGAACACCATTGCAAATAGATTTTCTAAGATTGGTTCGCTTCCATCGCTTAAGAAATTAGATGTAATTTCTGTTACCAAAAATGCCTACAATTATTTAGAATATAGAAGTTCAAAACAAATATCTTTTACATTTGAATCTCCTGAAGGAAAACTTTACAGTGATTTAAATGAAGAGCTATATGGATGGGTGATAGAAAATTTAATTAAAAACGCTATTGATGCTATGTTGGGGAAAGGTGAATTATCTGTACATATAAATTCTGACTCAAAAAAAATTAAAATTAATATTTTAGATACTGGAAAAGGAATAAATAAATCATTGTTTAAAAAAATATTTAAACCTGGTTATACCTCAAAAAAACGTGGTTGGGGATTGGGATTATCTTTATCTAAAAGAATTATAGAAGATTATCACAATGGAAAAATATTTGTAAAAAAATCTGAGGTTCAAAAAGGGACTAACATTGAAATTCTGTTAGATAAAATTTCTTGATATTTCTTTCGCCAAAACAACAAATTCATCATCAGATAACTTCTTTTTTTCTTCAAAGCGCATATCGTTCATTTTATTTATAGGAATTAAATGCACGTGAACATGAGGTACTTCTAAACCAATAACACTCATTCCTATTCGTTTACAGGGAACTGTTTTTTCTATAGCTTTTGCAACTCTATAAGAAAAGTCCATCAGTTCTAAATATAACTCTTTGTCTAGGTCAAATAACTTATTGACTTCCTTTTTGGGAATTACCAATGTATGCCCCTTTACATTTGGATTGATATCTAAAAAAGCAAGATAATTTTCATCTTCTGCTATCTTGTAAGAAGGGATTTCTCCTAAAACAATCTTTGTAAAAATACTCATATCTGTCTATTTTTTTATAAAAATAAAAAACGCTTTCCATAAGAAAAGCGTTTCATTCAACTATTTTTTTTGTTTTTATCTTGAAACTGCGGTAACTTCAAAGTTCATAATTCCGTTAGGAACTTTAATCGCAACGACATCACCCAATTCTTTTCCTAATAATCCTTTACCAATTGGAGAGTTTACAGATAATTTCCCGTTTTTGATATCAGATTCCGAATCTGCTACCAATGTGTAGGAAAATTCCATTCCGTTAGTTGTATTTTTTATTTTAATAATAGAGTGAATTAAAATTTTAGAAACGTCTAGCTGAGATTCATCAATAATTCTTGCACTTGCTACAACATTTTTAAGCTTCGCAATCTTTGTTTCTAATAGTGATTGTTCTTCTTTAGCTGCATGGTATTCCGCATTTTCACTTAAATCGCCTTTATCTCTTGCGTCAGCAATTTCTTGAGTAACTCTTGGTCTTTCAATTTGCTCTAACTGCAATAATTCGTCTTTTAATTTTTTTAATCCCTCTGGAGTATAGTAAGAAACGTTACTCATGTTTTCTAATTTTTTAAAATCTTTTTTTAATTGTTTTTTTAGCTTAAAAACAACCTTCAATATAAAATCCCATTACCTTAAACAGGATGAGATTTAGATAACAAATGTACAAAATATTTGTAAATTGTGCTCTTATTAAAAAATCTACAAAAGTTTCAAAATGAGAAAAACGTTTTTTTTAGTGGCAATAGTTTTATTCTTAGGTTGTGCTGACAAAGGCATAGAAAACAATTGTTTCCCATTTGTAACTGTAAATGAATCGATTAACTTAGACCTACCTCAGTTTATAGATTTACAAGTACCTGGAGGATGGGCATATACTAGTGGTGGACTTCAAGGGCTGATTGTCTACAACTTAAATGGTAGTCAGTTTAAAGCGTTTGATCGGTTGTGTCCTGGGCAAAACCTTTCTTCTTGTTCTCAAATGATTGTAGGTTCTAATTTGCGAATTTTATGTCAGTGCGATAATACCGAATTTAATATCTTAAATGGAGCATCTTTAACAGAAGGAGTTTCTTGTTTTGCGAATGAATATTTAGTAAATAATATAAACGGTTCTGTTTTAAGAATCACTAATTTTTAATAAATAACTAGAAAATAGAATGCGTACTTTTGTATCTCACATCAATACCACGTAATTTTGAAAAATTATTTTTCATCAGATTTTAAATTAGGTATTCTTGGCGGTGGTCAATTAGGCAGAATGTTACTTGTTGAAACACAAAAATTTGATATTTATACAAGTATCTTAGATGCATCACCTGATGCTCCATGTGCTCAAATATGTAACGAGTTTCATCAAGGAGACTTGCACGATTTTGATACTGTTTATAATTTTGGAAAAAAAGTAGATGTATTAACTATTGAAATAGAAAATATAAATATTGATGCCCTAGATCGTCTAGAAAAAGAGGGACTCCAAATTTTCCCTAAACCAAAAAACATTCGGATTATTCAAAGTAAAGCAAGCCAAAAGAATTTTTACAAAGATCATAATATTCCAACAGCAGCTTATTCTCACTACGCCTATTTAGAAGAGCTTAAACACTCTTTTCACAATAGTATTATTGAGTTTCCTTTTGTGTGGAAAGCAGCTCGTTTTGGATATGATGGAACTGGCGTTAAAATAGTTAGAGCTTTTGAGGATTTAGAAAATCTACCAACAGGAGAATGTATTGTAGAAAAACTCATTCCATTTAAAAATGAATTGGCCGTCATTGTTGCTAGAAATAACAATGGTGAGATAACTTCCTACCCTGTGGTAGAAATGGAATTTCACCCAGAAGCAAATCAAGTAGAATATGTTATTTGCCCTGCAAGAATAGATGACAGCATCGCTAAAAAAGCAAAAGAAGTTGCCTTAAAAGTTGCTGATGCTTTTGATTTTGTAGGCTTGTTAGCTGTTGAAATGTTTCAAACACAGGAAGATGAAATTCTTGTAAATGAAGTAGCACCAAGAACTCATAACTCTGGTCATTATAGTATTGAAGCTAGCTATACAAATCAGTTTGAACAACACCTAAGAAGCATCTTAAACCTTCCCTTAGGCAATACAGAAAGTAAGGTAGCCGGAATTATGGTTAATTTAGTAGGCGCTGAAGGTTATACAGGTGATGTTGTATATGAAAACATAGATGAAATTTTAAAAATTGAAGGAGTTACTCCACATATTTACGGAAAAAAAATAACCAAACCTTTTCGTAAAATGGGTCATGTAACCATCGTAAATAAAGATATTGACATCGCAAGAAAAATTGCACAACAAGTTAAAGAAACAATTAAAGTAATTAGTAAATAAAAATAGAATGGTAGGAATTATAATGGGAAGCGATTCAGATCTTCCAATCATGCAAGAGGCAATTGATGTTTTAGAAAGTTTCGACATTCCAATTGAAGTAGACGTTGTTTCTGCCCATAGAACTCCAGAAAAATTATTTGATTACTCAAAAAATGCGCATACAAGAGGTATTAAAGTAATTATTGCTGGTGCTGGAGGTGCTGCTCATTTACCAGGAATGGTTGCCTCTTTAAGTCCATTGCCTATCATCGGTGTTCCTATAAAAAGTAGCAATTCTATCGATGGATGGGACTCTGTTTTGTCTATTTTACAAATGCCTGGTGGTGTTCCTGTAGCTACCGTTGCTTTAAACGGAGCAAAAAATGCTGGCATCTTGGCTGCTCAGATTATAGGAGTATCAGACAAATGTGTACAAGATAAAGTTGTAGCCTATAAAGAAGGCTTAAAAATAAAAGTAAATCAAGCTTCAGAACGCGTAAAAAAATAATACTATTCACTCTTATTGCACCCACAAATGAATCCTTTACTAAAAGATTTTAATACGGCTCCTTTCTCAAAAATTACAAGTACAGATTACAAACCTGCTGTTAAAAAAGCCATTGAAATCTGTAAACAAGAAATTGAAGCTATTGTCTCAAACCCTAACATTCCTAGTTTTGAAAACACAACAGAAGCACTAGATTTCACTGGTCAAAAATTAGGGAGAATTACTAGTATTTTCTTTAATATAAATGCTGCGGAGACGTCTAAAGAAATTCAAGAAATTGCCAAAGAAATTTCTCCTTGGCTTAGTGAACTTAAAAATGACATCACCCTAAATGCTCATTTATTCAAAAGAGTGAACGCCGTTTATACTAGTAAAGATTCTTTGCATTTAACCACAGAACAACAGATGTTATTGGAAAAACAATACAAAGGTTTTTCTAGAAATGGCTCAAATTTAAACGATTCAGATAAAGATAAATTGCGCGGTATAGATGCTCAATTATCACAACTTTCTTTAGAATTTGGAGAACATGTTTTAGCAGACAGCAATGCTTTTGAAATGCATATTACCAAAGAAGAAGAACTATCTGGCCTCCCAGAAAGTGTAAGAGATGCAGCTCGTTTGCTAGCAAAACAACAAGAAAAAGATGGATGGGCTTTTACCTTAGATTACCCAAGTTATATTCCTTTTATGACCTATGCTGATTCAAGAGGGCTTCGAAAAAAAATGGCGATTGCCTTTGGTAAAAAAGGCTTTCAAGACAACGAAAACAACAATGAAGATGTTGTCTTAGCAATTATTTCTTTAAGACACCAACGAGCTCAATTATTAGGCTATAATACACATGCCCATTTTGTTTTAGAAGAGCGAATGGCAGAAACTCCAGAAAAGGTGATTTCATTTTCTAATGAGTTACTCAAAAAAGCGACACCTGCAGCAAAGAGAGAATTTACGGCCCTTCAAGAGTATGCGAAAAAATTAGATGGTATAGATCAATTGCAAAAATGGGATGCTGCTTATTATGCAGAAAAATTAAAAAAAGAAATCTTTAATTTAGATCAAGAAATCTTAAAGCCTTATTTTAAATTAGAATATGTTATTAATGGTGCATTTAGTATAGCAACAAAATTATACGATCTTACGTTTAAGGAAGTTTTTACGATTGAAAAATATCACAAGGATGTAAAAACATATAAAGTTTGTAACATTAAGGAAGAGGCTGTTGCTATTTTATACGCCGATTTTCATCCTAGAGAAGGAAAACGAAATGGTGCTTGGATGACCTCTTACAAATCTCAACAAATTAAAAACAACATCAATGAAAGGCCACATATTTCTATTGTATGTAATTTCACTAAACCAACAGAAACACAACCTTCTTTATTAACCTTCAATGAGGTAACAACCTTGTTCCATGAATTTGGTCATGCTTTGCATGGCATGTTAGCAAACACAACGTATAATAGCCTCTCAGGAACTTCTGTCTCTTGGGATTTTGTAGAATTACCAAGTCAGGTTTTAGAGAATTGGTGTTATGAAAAAGAAGCCTTAGAATTATTTGCCAAGCACTACCAAACTGGTGAAATTATTCCGATGGAGTATGTAGAAAAAATTAAAGAATCTGCTAGTTTTCATGAAGGCATGCAAACACTTCGACAGTTGAGCTTTGGATTGTTAGATATGGCATGGCATGCAAGTGCTAGTCCAGAAAAAATTACTTCTGTAAAAGAATTTGAAAAAGCTCTGTTATCAGAAACCCGTTTATATCCTGATGTTGAAGAAAATTGTATGAGTCCTTCATTTTCTCATATTTTTCAAGGTGGCTATTCTGCTGGCTATTATTCTTATAAATGGGCAGAAGTATTAGATGCTGATGCTTTTGCATATTTTAAAGAAAAAGGAATTTTTAATAAAGAAGTTGCTGCCAAATTTAAAGAACATGTGTTGAGCAAAGGAGGAACTGAAAAGCCCATGGTTTTATACAAACGCTTCAGAGGTCAAGAGCCAAAACCAGAGGCACTGTTAAAAAGAGCAGGATTGTTGTAAGGTATTAATTTTTATTTTTTTCTTGAATCCATTTGCTCATGTATTTTTTACTCTGTAAAGAATGATGCAACAACATTTTACCTGTAAAATTGTTATTTCTATGTTGTTTTAAATTAAGAGAAACCTGTTGAATCAACTTTAAAAATTTATTTTCTAACAGCTCTTTATCATACATGGTATTTATGATTTCTATTCCGTGTTGCTGCGCCTGATTCCATAGTTTTTCATTGGTGTACAACGCTACTGCTTTATCTACAAAATCTTCGACCTGATCTTCTATAAAACCATTCCAAGGTAGCTGACCACACATTCCTTCCGCTCCAATACTGGTTGTTACAGAGGGTGTTCCGCATTGCATAGCGCTGGTAAGCTTCCCTTTAATTCCTGCGCCAAAACGCAAAGGAGCTAGCAAAACTCTACTGTTTTCAAGAACCTCCGCAGCATCTTCTACAAAACCATGAACATAAAAACCTTCTTGTTTGTTATTAAATTGCAAAACTTGTTGCGTTGGATACGCGCCATATATATGTAATTCTGCTGATGGAATTTTCTCTCGAATTAATTTCCAACTGTATTTTTTTAACTGCATGGTTGCGTCTACATTTGGTGCGTGAAGAAAATTGCCAATAGATACAAAATGATGTCGGTTATGAAATGGTTTCCAAGAATGATTTTTCTTTATTTTATTTAGAAAAAAGGGCAAATGATAAACCAAACTCTCATCAACTTTGAATACTTCTTGCAAGAACTTCATTTCAAATGTTGAGATGATTAAAGAAATATCACAGCGATAAATTGCGGCAATTTCTCGTTTGGCAATTTCAGAATTTAAGAGCATATCATTGGTAAATTCAATCTCATTTTTAATAGCTTCTTGTCTAGTTTTACGCAAACAATGTAAATCTTCAGTATCTAATACGCGAAGTGTATTTGGGCAGGTTTCTGCAACTCGCCAACCAAATTGTTCTTCGGTAATGAATCTATCAAAAATAACAATTGTTGGATTTAAATTTAGCATATACTCATCAAAACTAGAGTTATTTAATGCTAAAGAAACTTCTGTTACTCCATAGTTTGTTAAATCTATAGAGTTTGGGTTCTTTTGTGAAACCGTTCCAAAAGTAACCTGCCAATCTTGTGATAAAAAAGATTGAATTAACTGAAGCATCCTACTGCCAGCTGCTGATGAATTTGGTTCTACCCAAACGGAACCTATGATAAAAACATGTTGCTTCAAATAGTTGAATTTGTTCTGTATGATTCACAAAAATAATCTTATTTATTTTACAATTTTTACCTCAAGTTATATTTACAGTTTTAAGATGTTAATTCTATTAAAATTTTAAGAATAATGAGTACTTTTGTATCATTATAAATTCAATTAAAATGAAGTACGACGTCATCGTTATTGGTTCAGGTCCTGGAGGATATATTGCTGCAGTTAGAGCCTCTCAATTAGGCTTAAAGGCTGCTATTATAGAAAAGTATGCAACCATGGGTGGAACCTGTTTAAATGTTGGGTGTATTCCATCTAAAGCATTGTTAGATTCTTCACATCATTACTACGATGCTGTAAAGCATTTTGAAGAACATGGAATCTTGATCAATCCTCCAAAAATTGATTTTGGAAAAATGATTGAGCGCAAGGCAGGTATTGTAGAACAAACTACAGGAGGAATTACTTACCTAATGGACAAAAATAATATTGATGTTTTTGAAGGAATGGGGTCTTTTGTAGATGCAACACATGTGAAAATTACAAAAAAAGACGGTTCTGATGAAACTATTGAAGGAACCAATATTATCATAGCAACTGGCTCAAAACCTGCTAACTTACCTTTTATTTCTTTAGACAAAGAACGTATTATTACTTCTACAGAAGCTTTAAAACTTCCAGAAATACCAAAACACTTAGTAGTTATTGGTGGTGGTGTTATTGGTTTAGAATTAGGTTCTGTTTACAAACGTTTAGGTGCAGAAGTAAGTGTTATTGAATATATGGATAAGATTGTTCCTGCTATGGATACTGATGTTTCTAAAGAACTTCAAAAAGTACTAAAAAAGCAAGGGGTTAAATTTTTTACCAGCCATGGTGTAAAAGCTGTGGAAAGAAATGGGAATGAAGTTACTGTAAAAGCAACCAATAAAAAAGGTGATGAAGTAGTCTTTAAAGGAGATTATTGTTTAGTTTCTGTGGGTAGAAGTGCCTATACAGCTGGGCTAGAATTAGAAAATGTTGGCATCAAAGTAAATGAAAAAGGTCAGGTCGCTATTAATGATCATCTGCAAACAAATGTCTCTAACATCTATGCTATTGGAGATGTTGTGAAAGGAATGATGCTTGCTCACAAAGCAGAAGAAGAAGGAGTAGTTGTGGTAGAAATGATTGCAGGACAAAAACCACATATAGATTACAATTTAATTCCTGGTATTGTATATACATGGCCAGAAGTTGGTGCTGTTGGAAAAACAGAACAAGAATTAAAAGAAGCTGGTGTAGATTACAAAGTAGGAAAATTTTCTATGAGAGCCCTAGGAAGATCTAGAGCAAGTGGAGATTTAGACGGGTTTGTAAAAGTATTGGCAGCTAAAGAAACAGACGAAGTTTTAGGAGTTCATATTGTAGGCGCAAGAGCGGCAGATTTAATTATGGAGGCTGCTGTTGCTATGGAATATAGAGCTTCTGCAGAAGACTTGGCAAGAATTTGCCACGGTCATCCAACCTATTCTGAAGCCATTAAAGAAGCGGCAAAAGGTGCTTGGGATGGAAAACCATTAAATGCATAAAACTTATTTAACATACATAATGATCGGAATTAATTTCCGGTCATTATTTTTTAATAACACAGCAAAAATCAGTTTGTATTTTTGCACCAGAAATGCAAAGAACAATTCGTACGTATTCAATTAAGTCTATTTCTAACCTCAATGAGAAATTATTGCGATGGGCGCAGCAGTATGAAACTGCGGTTTGGTTAGATTCTAACAACCACAACCAAGGGTACACTTCTTTTCATAGCATTCTTGCTGTTGATGAGTTTACAAGTATTCAAACAGATGTTGTGAATGCGTTTGAGAAATTAAAAGAATACCAATCTATCACACAAGATTATTTATTTGGCTACCTTAGTTATGATGTAAAAAATGCCACTGAAAATTTGACATCAACAAATAGTGATGGTTTAGGGTTTGCAGAACTATTTTTCTTTCAGCCCCAAAAAATTTTATTCGTTAAAAATGATAGCATTGAGTTTCAATACCTAACAATGGTAAGTGATGAAATTGACACAGACTTTGAAGCTATTTGTACTCAAGAAATAAAACAAAAAAATACTGCTAGCACTCGTTTAGAAAATGGTGGAAACATTGTTATTAAACCAAGAATTCAGAAACAAGACTACCTTTTTAAAGTAGGTGAAATTTTAGAGCATATTCACAAAGGCGATATTTATGAAGCCAATTTCTGTCAAGAATTTTATGCAGAAAACACCCGCATTAATCCTTTAGATATTTATGAAGATTTAAATACTATTTCTGAAGCCCCTTTTGCCACCTTTTTAAAGATAGACAGCCAGTATTTATTGTGTGCATCACCAGAAAGATATCTAAAGAAAGAAGGTGCTAAAATTATTTCACAACCTATTAAGGGTACTGCTAAACGTTTGGTTGATCTTCAAGAAGATCAAAAAACTGCCACAGCCTTATCAAAAGATATCAAAGAACGATCAGAAAATATTATGATTGTTGATTTGGTTCGGAATGATTTGTCAAAATCGGCAAAAAAAGGAAGTGTTAAGGTAGAAGAATTATGCAAGGTGTCTTCATTTAAACAAGTACATCAAATGATTTCTACAGTGGTATCTGAATTAAAAGACGAAGTGCATATTATAGATGTAATCAAAGACACATTTCCTATGGGAAGTATGACAGGGGCTCCAAAAATATCGGCTATGAAAATTATTGAAACCTTAGAAGAAACCAAACGCGGGTTGTATTCTGGAACAGTGGGATATTTTACACCCATGGGCGATTTCGATTTTAACGTGGTTATTAGAAGTATTTTGTATGATTCAGAAAAAAAGTATCTTTCATTTTCAGTAGGAAGTGCTATCACAGCAAAATCTACACCAGAAAAAGAATACGAAGAGTGCTTATTGAAGGCAAAAGCGATGCAATTTGTCTTAACAAATTCTAACGAACTATGATTCCACATCAAGAAGAAAAACTTGAGGCTGTATATAAAAGTCTTACTGAAAAGCCAACCGAACAACTCTTATTTAACACATTTTTAAAAATGTATCCTGAAGAATGGAAACAGTTAAAAATTACCTTTTCTAAATTTAAGAGAAGTAAGCAATTTGGCAAAACTATTCCTTTACCAAGGCCCGAAGAATCGCTTCGAAAAAGTATAAGAGTTTGGCTAAAAAAAACTAATGATGACTCATAAAGAATTTAATTTTCATATTTACAAAACTACTTTTTATGGTCAATGTTGGAAAGCAAAAAACACAAAAGCTGTTGTAGTTTTGGCGCATGGAATGGGCGAACACTCAGAACGCTACAAACATGTGGCCAAAAGATTAAATGACAATGATTTTTCTGTTGTTGCTTTTGATCATTTTGGACATGGAAAAACAACTGGAAAACGTGGTCACAACCCAAGCTTTGATGCTGTTTTAGAAAGCATTTCTATGACCATAGAAAAAGCAAAGGAACTTTTTCCTAACATACCAGTTTTCTTATATGGCCATTCTATGGGTGGAAATGCTGTGATTAATTATGCTCTTAAAAAAACAACTACTTTACAAGGAATTATTGCCACAAGTCCTTTTTTAAAATTGGCTTTTGAGCCACCAAAGATTAAATTAGTTATTGGAAAGTTATTGCAAAAACTAGCACCGTCTATAACAATGGGAAATGAGATAAACCCAACTGATATCTCAAGAGAGAAAATAGAAGTTGATGCGTATATAAATGATCCTTTAATACATGCTAAGATTAGCCCTAACTTCTCTTTAACTTTTATTGATTCTGGAATATGGGCTATTGAAAACGCACCTAAACTGAAAATCCCCATATTATTACTACATGGAACAGGTGATAAAATTATCGATTATAAAGGAACAAAGAAATTTGCCAATAATTCTGATCAAGCAACTCTAAAACTGTATGAAAATGGGTACCATGAATTACAAAACGATTTGTGCAAAGAGGAAATGCTTGAAGATGTTGTAAACTGGATAAGTTCTCAACTTTAATTTCCATATTTTTGTATCCTAAATGCTCAAAAAATTTAAACATCATCTTCATCAAAACTTTCCTTTCCTGGAGGATGGCAGACTTCTTATTGCTGTTTCTGGAGGTATAGACAGTGTTGTTTTAGTGCATTTATGTCATCAATTAAACCTCAATTTTTCTTTATGTCATTGTAATTTTAACCTCCGCGGACACGAAAGTGATGATGATGAAGCTTATGTAAAAAATCTAGCAAAAAATTTACAAATACCTGTTTACACCACCTCTTTTGAAACAGAAAAATATGCCAAAGAAAATAAGGTTTCTATTCAGGTAGCCGCGAGAGATCTTCGTTATGCTTGGTTTTATGAGTTACTAGAAAACAAGCACTATGACTACGTTTTAACAGCACACAATACTAATGATAATTTAGAAACTTTTATTATTAATCTAACAAGAGGAAGTGGTTTGGAGGGTTTTACGGGAATTCCACCTATCAATAATAAAGCTGTGAGGCCTCTGTTAGCTTTTTCTAGAGATGACATTACCCTATTTGCTATTAAAAATGAAATTGTGTGGAGAGAAGATAAATCAAATGCACGTATAAAATATATTAGAAACAAAGTGCGTCATAAAGTGATTCCAACTTTGCAGGAAATAAATCCTCATGTCTTGGAAAGCTTTCAAAATACCTTAGAATATTTAAATGAAAGTCAGTCTATAATTAGTGATGCCACAAAAAATATTTCAGAAAAAGTTGTCACATACGAGAACGATTTACTAAAATTAAATTGCAAAAAACTAACCGAACTCTCAAATAAAAAAGCCTATTTGTATCAGCTCTTACACACCTATGGTTTTACTGCTTGGAATGATGTTGTTGATTTAATTTCTGGGCAAGCAGGTAAGCAGGTGTTTTCAAAAACACATCGGTTACTAAAAGACAGAAACTTTCTGATTTTAACAACTAACACCAAAAATATAACAGAAAAGGGACCTTTTCTAATCAAAGAAACTAGCACTGAAATTTCACATCCAATTAACTTAACTATTCAAGAAACATCTGATGGTATTCCTGAAAATAAGTATCAAATCATTATTAATAAAGACTTGGTAAGTTATCCCTTATCTTTGAAAAAATGGCATCATGGCGATGCCATAAACCCAATTGGAATGACGGGTAGCAAAAAAATAAGTCAACTTTTTAAAGACAAGAAATTGTCGTTACTAGACAAAGAAAAAATCTGGTTGCTTTGCGATGCGAAAGACACTATTATTTGGGTTATTGGCCTCAGACAAGATCGTCGGTTTACAGTAAATAAAACAACCAAAAATCGATTAAAAATATCGTTTATATCATGAAAAAATTAGGCACACTTCTTCTGTTATTTTTTGCATTGGTTGCCCATGCTCAAACAGAAAATAATCCAGCTATTATTAGCACCACTGTAGAAAAAATATCTGACACAGAATACAATTTAATATTTACCGCTAAAATCCTAGATCAGTGGCATATGTACTCTCAGTACAATCCAGATAATGCTTCATTGCCTATAGAAATTTTGGCTTCTAAAGACACTAAAGGTTTTGAGTTAGTTGGCAAAGCAAAAGAGAGCAAAACCTATAAAGAATATAGTGATACTTGGAAAAAAGAAGAGATTTTCTTTAAAGAAAAAGCACTAATTACGCAACGTATAAAACTCACAAATAAAGACATTACCAGTGTAAAATTAAACTTCTTTGCACAAGTATGTAAAGAGGTGTGTATTCAAATAGAAGAAGACTTTAGCTTTTCTTTAGACGGAAAGACTATCTCAGATGAGCTAGTTGAGTTAGATGAAAAAAGCATCGTACTCTCCAAGCAACTAAAACTTGATTTAAAGAACAAGGAGCTTTTAAAAACTGATGCAGACGGAAACACCCAAGAAAACGAAAGTCTGTTCACTATTTTTTTATTGGGTTTAATTGGTGGCTTACTAGCCTTACTAACACCATGTGTGTTTCCAATGATTCCTTTAACTGTTTCCTTTTTTACCAAACAATCTCAAAGCAAAGCAAAAGGAATTAGCAATGCCATTTTATATGGATTTTTTATTGTGCTCATCTATATTTTACTGAGTCTACCTTTTCACTTTTTAGACAGCTTAGACCCAGAAATTTTAAACACCATTTCTACCAATATTTGGTTAAATATATTCTTCTTTGCCATCCTAGTATTCTTTGCGTTTTCTTTCTTTGGATACTACGAGGTAACATTACCAAGTTCTTGGGGAGATAAAATGGATACTGCTTCTAATGTTGGTGGCATGGTAGGGATTTTCTTTATGGCGCTTACTTTAGCTATTATTTCTTTCTCCTGCACCGGTCCTATTTTAGGATCTTTATTAGCAGGCTCGTTAACTTCTGATGGCGGAGCGATGCAATTGAGTGCTGGTATGACAGGTTTTGGATTGGCCTTAGCACTGCCTTTTGCCTTATTTGCCTTATTTCCTAATTGGTTAAAATCATTGCCAAGTTCTGGCGGATGGTTAAACACAACGAAGGTTATTCTTGGTTTTTTAGAATTAGCCTTTGCATTTAAATTCTTATCTAATGCCGATTTAGTAGGGCATTGGGATTTCTTAAAACGTGAGGTATTTGTTGGAATATGGATTGTTATTTTTATAGGATTGGCACTTTATATCTTAAAAAAAATACGATTTCCGCATGATGGTACCGATAAAAAACTATCGTTCTCTAGCATCTCTTTTGGTATTTTAGTACTTGCATTTGTTGTCTATCTTATTCCAGGAACTTTTAAAACTCCCACTTGGAATTTAAGCTTGTTAAGCGGATTTCCACCTCCACAATTTTACAGTATTTATGAGCAAGAAAACGACTGTCCTCTTGGCTTAAATTGCTACAAAGGTTTTGAAGAAGGCTTGGCAGCTGCAAAAGCAGCGAACAAACCTATCTTATTAGATTTTACAGGATGGGCCTGTGTAAACTGTAGAAAAGTTGAAGAAAATGTATGGAGTGACCCGGCTATTTACACACTATTAAAAGACGACTATATTTTAATTTCTCTGTATGTTGATGACCGAAAAGAATTGCCAACAGCAGCACAATTTAAATTTAAACGAGCCAACGGAAAACTTAAGGATATAGAAACTGTTGGTGATAAATGGGCCACTTTTCAAACAGTAAATTTTCAAACGGCTTCCCAACCCTATTATGTATTGATGACAGCAGATTTAGAAATCTTAAATCATGCTGAACAATACACAGATAAAGACACTTATCTCACTTGGCTTCAAAAAGGAATAGTAAACTTTAATAATGACTAATAAGCGTTTACAGATTCTGAAAACAGGGCTACCGTGGGGATTAGGTATGTTTATCATCATGACGTTTGTTTTTCCCTATTTAAACAGAGAAGTGATCACTCTAAAAAAGATACTCATCGCTTTTCCTTTTTGGATGTTAGGCGGTCTCCTTTTTGGTTATTCTATGAATCGCAGGCTCCCCAACCAAAAATAACAGCTTGTTTTTACATCGTTTTCGTAGATAAATCAATAGAATCCTAGTACTAGATTGAGTTTTTTGTAATTTCACATATCAATTTTTTTCTATATGGCATCCGCTTTAAATCTTTCCAAATTCAACGAAAATGTAGTCTCAAAATACCAGATATACAACAGTGTATTTATGACCTTACCTTTTGATTCTATTAGCAATACAGGGGTCTTACTCCCGCTATTTCATGAGGTGTGTAAAAAGGGGTTCTCACTTGGAGAAAACCCAACTCAAATTGTAGATTATTTTTTTAAAAAATACCAAGAGAACCCAACTGAAGAAGAAAAAGTACAGCTACTTTTTCGTTTTATACAGTATATAGAGCGTCAGATTGTATTATTTGATGCTATAGAAGATGCAGAATTTCCGATTGTAAATAATATGGATGGTATAGGAACCTTAACCAGTTCTAAAGAAGCTGCCTTCTCTCAAAACAAAAAAGAAGAATTACAGCAATACCTTAAAGAATTTAAAGTGCGAATTGTACTTACAGCACATCCAACGCAATTCTATCCTGGCAATGTTCTGGGAATTATTACAGACCTAGATAAGGCTATTCAGCAAAACGATTTACTACTCATAAAAAGTTTACTAGCTCAGCTAGGAAAAACACCATTTTTCAAAAAACAAAAGCCAACACCATATGATGAAGCGGTTAGTTTAATTTGGTATCTAGAACATGTTTTATACCATTCTGTAAGTACTATTTACAATTTTGTGCAGCAACATATTTATGATGGTGAAGTGCTAAATAATGAAATTATAGATCTTGGTTTTTGGCCAGGAGGTGACAGAGATGGAAATCCTTTTGTTACCACAGAAATCACCCTGAAGGTAGCCGAAAGATTGCGCCAGACCATTCTTAAAAACTATCATAAAGACATTAGAAAACTTCGAAGAAGACTTACCTTTAAAGGGATTGAAGAGATTTTAATACGCATAGAAAAAAGATTGAACAAGCACATTACAAAAAGCTATAAGGTTGTCAATTTTTCATCAAAAATTCTTCTAGAAGAGTTAATGAAAGCTCGTGTAATTTTAACTGAAGAACACAAATCGTTGTTCATTGAAGAATTAGATGATTTAATACACAAGGTTTCTATTTTCGGCTTTCATTTTGCAACCTTAGACATTAGACAAGACAGCAGAGTACATCATAATGCCTTTACCAAGATGGTAGAAGAGTTATTAGACACTAAAGACACTAAGTTTCCATCCAACTATTTAGCATTGTCTGAAGCTAAACAAGTGACAGTACTCTCTGAAATTAAGGGAGACATAGATCCGAATCTATTTTCGGATGATATGTTGGTAAAAACACTAAAATCTATTCAGGCCATTAAAGAAATACAGTATAGAAATGGAAAACGTGGTGCCAATAGATATATTATTAGCAACAACCAAACTGCCTTAAATGTGATGCAAACATTTGCGATGCTAAACCTATCTGGTTTTGGCGAAACACTTCCGGTAGATGTGATTCCTCTTTTTGAAACCGTAGACGATTTGCATAATGCAGAATCGGTAATGAGAACATTGTATGCTAACCCCTCGTATAGAAAGCATGTAAGCCAACGAAAAGACAAGCAAACCGTAATGCTAGGATTTTCAGATGGCACTAAAGATGGAGGTTATTTAATGGCTAATTGGTCTATTTTTAAAGCCAAAGAAGCACTTACCACAATTTCTAGAGAATTTGGTATTGAGGTTATTTTCTTTGATGGACGTGGTGGACCACCAGCTCGTGGAGGAGGAAAAACACATCAGTTTTATGCCTCTTTAGGTCCTACCATAGAAGACAAAGAAATACAACTTACCATACAAGGACAAACCATAAGTTCTAATTTTGGAACCTTAAATTCTTCTCAATTTAATCTAGAACAGTTATTAAGTTCTGGGATTAAAAACGAGATGTTTCAAAAAGATCAACTAAGTGATGCCCATCGTGTGATTATGAATGACATGGCAACTACTAGTTATGAAACCTATGTGGCCTTTAAAAACCATGAGAAGTTTTTACCTTATTTAGAAAAAATGAGCACCTTGCAATACTATGCAAAAACCAATATTGGTAGTAGACCAAGCAAGCGTTCACAATCTGATACCTTAGATTTCTCAGATTTGAGAGCCATACCGTTTGTGGGGAGCTGGAGCCAGTTAAAACAAAATGTTCCCGGTTTTTTTGGGGTAGGAACTGCCTTAAAAAAATACGAAGACAAGGGAGAATTTGACCAGCTTATTGACTTTTACAACAACTCAGACTTTCTAAAAACATTGTTAGAAAATAGCGTCATGAGTTTAACAAAATCCTTTTTTGAACTCACCGCCTACATGGCAGATGACGAAGAATTTGGTGAATTTTGGAAACTTATTTACGAAGAGTACAAAACAACCAAACGCTTATTGCTAAAAATAGCAGACCATACAGAACTCATGGAAAACTATCCAGACGGCAAAGCCTCTATAGAAGCACGAGAAGACATTGTGTTGCCTTTGCTTACCATACAGCAGTATGCCTTAAAAAAGATACAAGAAATTTTAGCCAGCAAAAGGCCGTCTAGTAAAGAACTAGATACCTACCAAAAAATGGTGACACGCTCGTTGTTTGGAAATATTAATGCGAGTAGGAATTCGGCGTAACGTTCTAGTTTATTTGTAGATGCGTTCACTAGCACAGAACTTAGTAAGTACAAATCTAGTTTTTTGGTTAGGAGCTGTGGTTTTAAATAAGTTCACTTTATTATAAAACAAAAAAAGTGGTGATAAAATCACCACTTTAAATTGTGTTATATTTAATTAAAATCACTTGTTATTGAATCTTATCGGCTTTTTCTTTTGAAGTTGTGAAGTCGCTGTCCAACTCAAATGCTTTCATAAAAGAGGCTTTAGCCCCTACCTTATCTCCTTTCTCCAATAAAAAGTCACCATAAGAATCGTGTCCATTTGCCATAGTTGGATTTGACATTGTATTTAATTTAAAATGCTTTTCCGCTTTATCCATATCACCATTGTACATGTACTTATAAGCAATCATATTATTGAGTCCTGTATTATCAGGCATACGGTCTAGACCTTTTTGCAGTATGTCTATTGCAGTATCAAAATCCTTTTCACCCCATGCATACCATGTACGAATCATTGGATCATTCGGCGCATGTAATAATGCCATACGCTGATTGCCTCGGGTATCTGCGCCCTTCGCCGGATTGTAAGATTTTATGATGTATTGCTCTGCTATACTAGCACCTTCAAGTTTACTCATGGCGATATCATAGACCTCCTTTAACTTTGCCTCTTCTTTCCCTAACCAATAGTAATGAAGTTGACCTAGGTGAGCTGTTGCCCAATTTGGGTCTTTTATTACCAATGAATCACTAATAACCAATGCTTTCTCATTACTTAACTCCATCATGTGGGTGCGCATCTTATTGTAAGCTGAATTTACACCTTTTGCCTCTGTGCTAGGCCATAAAAAATCCTTTGCAAGCGTGTTTGTCCAAACTCCCATGAATCGCTTCCAAACCATTTTTCCATTTTCCATACCCATGATACCAGAAAACCTCTGACCAAATGTCTCCAACCCTGCAACGTACCATGTAGCTGATCCCATTACACTTGCATCCGAACCTACCATCATAATATCATGAACCTTGTAGGTAATCGAATCCTCATAAAACCACGCTGCATCAGTAGCTGCTTTATCATAAGCACTAGGTGCCTTATTCCATGTAGCATTAGACCATTCAACAAGGTCATTACTCAGAGTATTATTATATGTCTCAACTGTAGCTTGTCCCCCAATCTGAGAATCGAAAAACGATTCCAAAAATGGATCTACATCTGATTCCGATAATTTATTCATATTCTCACAGGAAACTGTGACTAGTAAAAGAGCAGGTATGATACCTAGAAAGAAATTTTTTGTTTTCATTTTTTTAATTTAAGTTATTATAGTTCGAATATTCTGTTCAATAAAATTAAGAGCTTACTCCATATTAAAAGAAATCTTATTTGTGTTAATAGGATAAATACCAACAGTAACGCAAATTTTATAATTTACTCCAATTACATATGTAATAACATTCTTAATAGATGTTGCTTTCCTAATTTTTAAATTTAAAGAAAACTTTTTATTACCAATCAAATATATTGAAAAATTATCTCTTTTTTATGAGTATATATATTCAATTATAAATAAACTAGTAGTAATGCCTCCACTAATTAGATTGAAAATTTAGAATTATGACACTAAATAAAAACAATCTTAAAAGAAGTTTACGTATGTTTTATTTTAAGAACTGACTAATAAAAATTAGAAACGAAATTTAAAAAAACTTTTTTATGGAGTTCAAGATCCATCATAGGTGAGAGTGCCACTCGAACAATATAATCTTTATCGCCCTCTTTGGTAGTTCCTTGGGTTGACGTTGCTGGAATGGTCCAATAACACCCTTTTAGCTGCCCATAGCTAACACAAAACTTACTTTGGTCTGGGATGGCTGTAATCATTGCATCAATTAATTGATGGTTTAACCTTCTCTTGGTTGTCTCTCTTTCTTGTTCTGTTGTTCCTTTCGTAGGAAGATCTAATGAAAAAACAGATGGCGTAAATTCTTGTGATGCTAGTGCTGATGACACAAAATTTATTTTTGCAGCTGGTAAAGTCCTTTTAACGAAGTTTACAAATTCTAGCGTATTCTTATAAGCATCTTGTATTCTTTGATTCATTGTAGGCAACTGTTTAGACAAAATTTCCATCTGAAGAGCAGTCGCTTCATTATCGCATATCTTTAAGTGCAATGCTATTGTTACCATTAAATCCTTAGATTTTTTATTGACAACACAATATCCAGCTGTGCATTTCCCGCCACTTGGAAATTTAGACCCACTCACATACGCTATAGTTCTCACAGAAGAAAGGATTCTATCTTCTCCTAAAAAGTGCACATTAGGGCAAAATGTTTGGTCTAAAACAAACACTGGATCAATTGCTATTTCTCCGCTTGCTGTGGTTCGCTCTTTAGATAAAACAGTTTGTAATTTCTTAAGATCTGGAACTTCTACCCGTGGATTGGTAGGAATCTCTGCAATGATATAAGGAATGGAATCTTCAGCTGCTATTGTAGCTAAAATTTGATCAATACTCTGCACCATACTATTGCCGTCATCTACTAATAAATCAACAACCTCTACTGAAGCAATACAAGCAGCAATTCTCCTTGCTTGGTCATTTGTACCTCCATAACAATTTGGTGGAACAATAATTTTAATCGCCTTTCCAGGATGATTTTCTATGGCGTCATGAATAAGGCCCATAACAATGGCATACTGCATAGACAATCCGCTTGATGCAACAAGTGGCTCTATACTTGTACCCGTTATTTCTTTGATGGTCTCTAAGACATAATTTTTATTTGATGCTATGGCATGACTGTTCTCCTCTACAGAAGGTTTTTCTGTGATATTTTTTAAAGCTAGATAAGAATTGGCAGGAGTCATTGCAATTGTCTCTCTTCTTCTTACATGCTGAATTTCTGAGATATAGCTTTTATTTTGTTCTCCATTTATGTATAAGATACTTCCTAACTGAGAATGCATATGAACAAAAAAGTCAATTGATGAAGTGAGATCTACCTGACTAAGGTCTTCTTGTTGTGAAATAAAAATAGTACTCCCGTTAAATTTAGAGTTGGTAGTTAGTTTATCAACTTTTTTTAAGTCAAATTGGTACCCATATACACGCTGTAATACATCGGCATCAAAAAAAGAAGGTATTTCATCTTTATAAATGATTTGAGTATTTTTTTGTGCTAATAAATTTTTTCTTAAGATGGCTAAAATAGGAATGGTCTTCGATGAAAAACTGATCACATTATCTGAAGGGAGCTTATGTAAACTTGCAAGAACCCATTCTAATAGACAAGATAATGGATGTCCTAGTCTAATATAATCATAAGCAGTAGGTAGGTCATGTAATGCAGAAGACTCATAGTTATTCGCATTAAACAACGCTTCAAACTGCTCTAAAAATTGAGTTTTTGCCAATGTTTCATCATACATATCTAGTCGATGAGTGGTGAGACACAACCAGTCATTTGGCATATTTTCTAAAACCTTCTTACTATAATTTAATAATTTATTGTCTTCCATAATCTTCACCTTTAGATACAACTGCAATATACATTAATTCGCATTTTTTTTGAAGTAATCTCTCACGATTTATATATAGAATTTGACAACATAAAAGAGTATAATTCTCTGATATTAATGGCTAAATTGAGATATTCTATTTTTTTATTCCATATTATTTTTTACTTTTAAGAAAAAAACATGCTAGAAAAAGTATATGGGTCAGCCGTCTTCGGCATTGAGGCCACTACCATTACGGTTGAAGTAAATATAGATAAAGGAATTGGGTATCATTTGGTAGGCTTGCCAGACAATGCGGTTAGAGAAAGTTCTTACAGAATTTCTGCAGCATTGAATAATAATGGATTTAAACTTCCCGGAAAAAAAATCACTATTAATATGGCACCTGCCGATTTACGAAAAGAAGGGGCTGCCTATGATTTAACATTAGCCATGGGTATTTTGGCTGCGTCCAAGCAAATAACCTTTAAAAATATTGAGAACTATATGATGATGGGCGAGCTTTCTCTAGATGGAAGCGTACAGCCTATCAAAGGTGCTTTACCTATTGCTATTAAAGCAAAAGAAGAAGGGTTCTTGCATTTTATCATTCCTAAAAAAAATGCCAAAGAAGCAGCCATTGTAGAAGGTATAGAAGTATTGGGTGTAGAGAATATTATGGAGGTAATTGATCATTTTAATGGTAAAAAAAGTATAGAACCTACCAAGGTAGATGTCAAAGCTGAGTTTTATAGAAATATTGATTTTCCAGAATTTGATTTTTCTGATGTAAAGGGACAAGAATCAATAAAACGTTGTATGGAAATTGCCGCTGCTGGCGGTCATAATATTATTTTGATTGGCCCACCAGGGTCTGGAAAAACCATGTTGGCAAAAAGGCTCCCTTCTATCTTACCTCCTATGACTTTACAAGAGGCTCTAGAAACTACCAAGATTCATTCTGTGGTTGGTAAAACAAAAGATCATGGCTTGTTATGCGAACGCCCTTTTCGTTCGCCTCATCATACTATATCAGATGTAAAGGTGTATAATGTGGTGGTTAGTTAATGTAGCTAATTATTGTTTTAGAATAGCTGTATTATGCCTGTCTCTTATACACATCTCCGAGCCCACGAGACTC
>OJFB01000029.1_pt1 | contig 36315 bp, 29 predicted proteins | sample 1593811 | NCBI WGS metagenome assembly OJFB01 (sample SAMN05416736, study PRJEB24817) | seawater metagenome | isolation source: Sea water | place: Canada:Atlantic | collected 2013-07
TTTTATGGATTACAATTTCACCCTGAGGTTACCCACACGAAAAAAGGGTTTGAAATAATTAAAAAATTTGTAATTAATATTTCAGGATGTAAGCCTGAATGGAATATGCCAAATTATGTTGAAACTACAGTAAAAAAAATACAAGAAACTGTAGGATCAGATGAGGTTATTTTAGGACTTTCAGGTGGCGTAGATTCATCTGTCGCCGCAGCGTTAATTCATAAAGCGATTGGTGACCAATTAACTTGCGTTTTTGTTGATCATGGTTTGCTTCGGCTGAATGAAGCAGATGTAGTCATGAAAACATTTAAAGAGAACTTAGGTGTCAAGGTGATTCATGTCAATGCAGAAGGTAAGTTTTTACAGGATTTAGAGGGAATCACTGACCCGGAAGAAAAAAGAAAAATTATTGGTCGTGATTTTGTAGAAATTTTCCAAGAACAATCAAAAGAATATCCTGAGGTTAAATGGTTAGCCCAAGGCACGATATATCCCGATGTCATTGAATCTGCAGGAGGCAATTCAAAAAAAGCGCATAACATCAAAAGCCATCATAACGTAGGTGGACTTCCTGATACGTTAAAATTAAAATTACTGGAGCCTTTGAGAGATCTTTTTAAGGATGAGGTCAGAAAACTCGGCGTTGAACTTGGTCTTCCAAAAGATATGGTATACAGGCATCCCTTCCCTGGTCCAGGATTAGGCGTAAGAATATTAGGTGAAATAAAAAAAGAGTTTGCTGATTTACTCAGAGGTGCAGATGCCATTTTTATTGAAGAATTAAAAAAAACGGGTTGGTATGACAAAACCTCACAAGCATTTGCCGTTTTCCTACCGATTAAATCAGTAGGAGTCATGGGAGATGCTCGGACCTATGAATACGTTGTCTCTTTGAGAGCAGTTGTCACTTCAGACTTTATGACTGCGAATTGGGCAGAACTTCCATACGATTTATTAGGAAAAGTCTCAAACAGAATTATCAACGAGGTCAGAGGTATCAATCGAGTTGTTTATGATATTTCAGGAAAGCCTCCTTCCACTATTGAGTGGGAGTAATATCAAACTTACACTTTAAAGACTAGCTAATGGCAAATTTTGAAGCTCAGGTTGATATAGTTTATTTATGGGTCGATTCCAATGATAAAAATTGGCAAAAAAAAAGACGTAAATCTTTTGAAGCTTTTTTAAAAACTAATAAAGATGATATTGCTCTTTATGCCAACACCAATGGAAGATTTCGTGATAATGGAGAGCTAATTTTCAATTTAAGATGTCTGGAAAAATTTTTTCCAGATCATGGACAGGTTTTCATTGTGACTGATGAACAAAGGCCAAAGTGGTTAGCGCAAAATAAGCGAGTAACGGTCGTTGATCATAAAAGTATTATCCAAAAAAAAATAAATCCACTTTTTGCATCGGCTAACATTGAATCTTATATTCATCACATACCAAACTTATCTGAAAATTTTTTCTATTTAAACGATGATATTTTTTTTGGAATGCCGGTAGATATCGATTGGTGGTTTAATAAGAAATTAAAGTATTTTTATGATAACGAACTGCATGATGAATATAATGAGTTGCAGTCCATGCTTTTAACCCCAATCAATTCTTCTATACAATCAAAGTTATGGTTAAAAGAAAAATATAAAAACTATAAACATCGAAACATACCATTAGCCCATGCACCCAGACCTTATAAAAAATCTCTTTTATTTGAGATAGAAAAGCAAGCCATAGTTTTATTTAACAAAATAAGAGAGAAAAATTTTCGAACATGGCGAACACCTGGGATTATTGGTGATTTAGTTCCAAGATGGCTTGAATACAATAAATATGCGGAAATAATTCATTCAGATTTTTTATATATTGAAAGCGGTTCAGATAAAATTGAAACTGAATTAGAATTTCTAACTCAAAAATTTGGTAAAATCCCATTTTTTTGCATTAATGATACTTGTGATGATGCAGATGCTTTGGATGATAGGTTGCAGTCAGTTAGAGAAGGAATGGAAACCCTATTACCTAATAAATCTAGTTTTGAAATTTAAAAAAGTTACCCTAAGTTTACAAGCAACGTTCTTATAGTTTAATTTAAATATGGATCCTATAACACAAGGTACAATTGGAGCTGTGCTCCCGCAAGCGCTAGGTAAGAAAAACCTAGGGATTGTTGCATTGCTCGGATTTTTATCTGGAATGGCACCTGATTTAGATATTTTCATTCGCTCAAGCACTGACCCACTGTTATCCCTGGAATATCACCGTCAATTTACCCACTCAATCGTATTTATACCTTTTGGTGGACTAATATGTGCTGTTTTCTTGTTTATAGTTTTTAAAAAAATTAGTCCATTTAATTTCAAGAGCACATGGCTTTATTGTACTTTAGGTTATGGGACACATGGATTAATTGATGCATGTACAAGCTATGGAACCTTACTCTTTTGGCCCTTTAGTAATGTAAGGATTGCATGGAATAATATTTCAATCATTGACCCGCTATTCACGCTACCAATCATATTATTTGTAGTGCTTGCAACAATAAAGAAAAAAAATATTTATTCAAAAGTAGGTATAGCGTGGGCCATCATCTACCTATTAATGGGTATCTTTTTGCATAATAAAGCAATTAATGTAGGAAAGGAGATTGCTGAACAAAGAGGTCACGTTATAACTAGAATTAAAGCAAAGCCAAGCTTTGGGAACTTAATACTGTGGAAAATAATATATGAAACTAATGATCAATTTCATGTTGATGCTACAAACTTACTTTTTGGTAAAATAATTGAAGGAGAGAGTGTTAAGAAATTAAATCTAGAAAAAGATTTTCCATGGCTAAAAAAGAATTCACAACAATATAAAGATGTAGAAAGATTTAGATGGTTTAGCAATAACTTTCTCGCGGTTAATCCACAAAATGAAAATCAAATTATTGATATTAGATACTCAGGTATTCCAAATGAAATAGGAGGTCTTTGGGGTGTACAATTAAACTCAAATAAAAATAATTACGATCATGTTGAGTTTGTAAGTATGCGAAGTGCGTCTATAGAAAGATTAAAAATATTAAGAGACATGATTATAAAATATTAATAATATAATCAATTATTTATAAAGTATTATTAATAAAATAGTTTAAAAAAGGATAGGTAAAAAATGATTGCATGTTTAGATTTAGAAGGTGTATTGCTTCCAGAAATATGGATTAAATTTGCTGAAAAAACAGGAGTTGAAGACCTAAAATTAACAACGAGAGATATTCCTGATTACGATGAATTAATGACTAAAAGACTCAGTATACTAAAAGAAAATAATTATAAACTTGAGAATATAAAAGAAGTTATTAGTACACTTAAACCTCTTGACGGAGCAATTGATTTTCATAATTGGCTAAAATCAGAATTTCAAGTAATAATACTTTCAGATACTTTCTATCAATTTGTCAGTCCATTAATGAAGCAATTAGATTACCCAACGCTGTTTTGCCATCAATTGGTCATTGATAGTGATGATTCGATTGTGGGATACAAACTAAGGCAGCCAAATGGAAAACAAGAGGCGGTGAAAGCTCTACAAAATTTAAACTTTAAAGTTGTTGCTGCAGGTGACTCATATAATGACATTGGAATGCTTAAACAAGCTGATGAAGGTATTTTGTTTGATCCACCAAAAAATGTAATTAGTGATTATCCACAATTTTCTGTTTCAACGAGCTATGCTGATTTTCAAAATAAACTGGAGGCCTGTAAAGTTAAGTTTAAGGCCTAAGTGAGGATTAAAAATATTGCTAGTATTGCAAATAATTAATTATATATAAATAGTCTTTTAAGACCATAATTTATAAAATATAATTTACTTTATTAATTTAATTTAAAATATTGATTTATAACAAAAAATGAGTAGAGCTTTTGTAAAAGAAGATGATTTAGAGCATGCAGGTATAGATGTACCTGAACGTCCTATAAGTTCTGAAAAAAACTATGTGACCCCTAATGGCCATAAAGAACTAGAAGTTAAAATTGCCATTTTAGAAGAAGAAAGAGTGAAATCATCCCTTAATAGCGATTCTATCCTTAAGCAAAAAAAAATGCGTTTGGAGCGTGATCTTAGGTATTTTATTAATCGCCTTGAATCAGCAATTTTGGTAAATCCCCATCAACAAGATAAAAAGAAGGTTCTTTTTTCTGCCTTGGTGGATGTAGAAAATGAATTAGGAAATATCCTGAACTTTCAAATTGTCGGAGAAGACGAGGCAAATGTAAAAATAAATAAAATTGCATACAACTCACCCCTTGCAAAAGCTTTGATAGGGAACTCTGTGGATGATGAAGTTGTTTGGAAGAAGCCCTTAGGAAATGAAATTTTAACTATCGTTAACATACAGTACAAGCTATAATTCTTAAAAATTTTTAAACTCCAAAAAGTTTAAAATCTTAAATTTCTAACTACTTATCAAAAAATAAAGGTCATCAGATTTGCTTATAACTAATAATATTACAATGCAATTTGGATCAAAACCTCTTTTTGAGGACATCTCAATTAAATTTGGAGATGGCAATCGCTATGGCCTCATCGGTGCAAATGGTTGTGGAAAGACAACATTTATGAAAATTCTAGCTAAGCAGCTTGAGCCAACCTCTGGATCCATTGCAATAGAATCTAATGAGAGAGTTGCGTGGCTTAGGCAAGATCAGTTCGCTTATGAAGAACTTAGAGTTCTTGATGTTGTGATGATGGGTCACGAAAAAATGTGGCTTGCCAATGAGGAAAAAAATAAACTTTACGCAAACCCAGATGCAACGGATGAAGATTATATGAAAGCCGCTGAGTTAGAATCTGTATATGCTGAATATGATGGATACACAGCTGAATCAAGGGCTGGAGAATTACTTGATGGTGTTGGAATTGAAAATAGTTTTCATAATGGTGAAATGAACACGATTCCTCCTGGATTAAAGCTCAGAGTTTTATTAGCTCAAGCTTTGTTTGCAGATCCAGAAATTTTATTACTCGATGAACCTACGAACAATCTGGATATTAATACAATTCGATGGTTGGAAAAGATCATTAATTCAAGAAATTCAACCATGGTTATTATTTCTCATGATCGTCACTTTTTAAATCAAGTTTGTACCCATACAGCTGACATGGATTATCAAAAGTTAACGGTTTATCCTGGAAACTATGATGACTTTATGGCTGCAAGTGCAACTGTAAAATCACAACAATTAAAAGCGAATGAAAAAGCTAAATCACAAGTTGCTGAACTTCAAGAGTTTGTCAGAAGGTTCTCAGCAAATGCTTCTAAAGCAAAACAGGCAACATCAAGAGCTAAGCAGATTGAAAAAATCAAGATTGAAGATATGAAGCCATCAAGTAGACAGTACCCTTTTATTCGCTTTGAATATGAAGAAAAAGACAAACTATACCGCCAAGCACTTACCATTAATAAGCTAAGCCATGCATATGAAAAACCATTATTCGATAATGTTAATTTTATGGTTGAGGCGGGTGAAAAAGTTGCCATTATTGGTGAGAATGGTATTGGTAAATCAACTTTACTTAAAATACTTGCGAATACAGTTAGTCCTGATGAAGGTTCTGTTAAATGGGCAGAAAAGGCAAAAATAAGTTACTTTGCGCAGGATCATAATGACGAGTTTGATAAAGACACCTCTATCTTTGATTGGATAAATCACTTCAAACAAGCTCAAGATGACGATCAATCCATTAAGGGTATCTTAGGTCGTTTATTATTTTCGGGTGATGATTTTAAAAAGAAAGTGAATGTATTGTCAGGAGGTGAGCAAGGAAGAATGTTATTTGGGAAAATCATGCTAGAGAGAAATAATATTTTGCTTTTAGATGAACCTACCAATCATATGGACATGGAATCTATTGAATCATTAAATACGGCTTTAGATAAATATAAAGGTACCGTCTTTTTTGTAACCCACGATCGTGAATTTGTAAGCTCTGTAGCCACCCGTATATTTGAAATAAAATCTGACAAAATTATCGATTACACTGGTAACTATGAGGATTATATTGCTACCCAGGAGCTAGATTAAGCTTCTCTAGATGCTCGTTTTCTTTCATGCTCAATAAGGTATCTCTTCCTGATCCTAATCGATTTAGGCGTGATTTCAACTAATTCATCATCATCAATAAATTCAACCGCATACTCTAAACTCATCTGAATTGGTGGAACCAACCTAACGGCCTCGTCTGTTCCAGAAGATCTAACATTTGTAAGCTGCTTTCCTTTGATAGGATTAACAATTAAATCATTATCCCTTGTATGAATTCCAATTACCATGCCTTGGTAAAGTTTATCTCCTGGGTGAACAAACATTCTACCTCTATCTTGTAATTTCCATAAAGCATATGCCACCGCTTCACCTTTTTCAGAAGAGATTAAAACTCCATTTCTTCTTCCAGGAATTTCTGTCTTTACAGGTAAATATTCCTCAAAAACATGAGACATAATCCCAGTCCCCTTAGTCATAGTCAGAAATTCACCTTGGAACCCAATAAGACCTCTTGCAGGGATTGTATACTCAAGGCGTGTCCTTCCGAGCCCATCGGACTCCATATTTGTCAGTTCGCCTTTACGTCGACCCAATTCCTCCATAACTCCGCCTTGAGTCTCATCTTCGATATCTACAGTTAGATTTTCATAGGGTTCACATTTTTTTCCTTCAATTTCCTTATATACAACCTGAGGTTTTCCAACAGCAATCTCATAACCCTCCCTTCGCATATTTTCTAAGAGGATTGTTAAATGCAGCTCCCCTCTTCCAGAAACTCTAAAAACATCTGCGTCTTCAGTATCCTCAACTCTAAGTGCAACATTGACTAATAATTCTTTTGTTAGTCTTTCTTTGATTTGTCGACTTGTAACGAACTTACCTTCTTTACCTGCTAATGGTGATGTATTAACCATAAAGTCCATATTTAATGTTGGCTCGTCTATAGGAATTATTGGAAGACCTATAGGATTATCAAGTTGGGCAATCGTAACACCAATACCGATTTCCTCAATTCCCGTTACAATTACGATGTTCCCAGCTTCGGCTTGCTTGACGCTGACTTTTTCAAGCCCTTCGTAACCAAATACCTCGTTTATTTTCCCTTGTCCAACTTTCTTATCACCCATCATGATTGCCACAGGACTTCCAGGCTTTAAGATTCCGTTACGGATTCGACCAATCCCCATTCTTCCAGTGTAAGAGGAGTAGTCAAGAGCAGAAATTTGAAACTGTAAGGGAGCTTTTACATCACCGTCGGGTGGTTCAACATGAGATAAGATAGTCTTGAAAAGTGCAGTCATATCTGTTGTTTCATCTTCTTCTTTCATTTTTGCATAGCCGATTAAAGCTGATGCATAGACAACAGGAAAATCAAGTTGCTCATCGGTCGCACCTAAATTAGCAAATAGATCAAACGTATGATTGATCACCCAATCCGCTCTTGCTCCTGGACGATCTATTTTATTGATGACAACAATAGGTTTTAGACCAAGTGCCAATGCTTTTTTAGTGACAAAACGTGTTTGAGGCATTGGGCCGTCAACGGCATCAACAAGTAAAACAACCCCATCAACCATACCCAAAACTCTTTCAACTTCACCTCCAAAATCGGCATGCCCTGGAGTGTCCACAATATTAATATGGTGGTCCTCATAATTAATAGCCGTATTTTTAGATAGGATGGTAATGCCACGTTCTTTTTCAAGGTCATTTGAATCCATGACACGTTCACTCATCTGCTGATGCTCAGCAAACGTACCTGATTGTTGCAATAATTTATCGACAAGTGTAGTTTTACCATGGTCAACATGGGCAATAATTGCAATATTTCTTAGCTTTTGATTCATCGATAAGTAACCGTTTTCATTGTTAGACGCGCGATTTTAGCACAAAGAAGCTAGATTAACTTTTTGCCATGTAAGTATTAGAATAAATCTTTGAGATTCTTGATAGTTTTTTTATGATCAATACTTTCTTTTTTAGAACTGTCTTGTTGCTTACCGCTTAACTTATCTAGAAGTTTATTTAAATTCTTCTTAATATCAGTCTTAAGTGATTTAATGTCTAAAATATTTTTTAAATCATTATCTATATTTAATATTATTTTTTCTAAAATAAACTCTGGTGATGCTCCCTTCCTTGCCGATCCAATATTTTTAATCGTGATCAACGGGATTTTTTTATTTAAAAAATCTTTCTTAACAGAGCTTACTCTTGCCTTTATTTCAAGATTTATGATTTTTAATTCTTTAATGAAAAAGGTTTTTGTTTTATCTTTAGTTAAGGTTTCTTTAGTTTCTGTTTTATTGCTTATTTTTTTATTATCTTTAGTTAGATTGCTATCTCCGGATTGATAGCTTTGTATATTATTTTTAAGAACATCAAAATTTGTTTTTTTACCGTTATATTCATAAATAATTTCTGGATTTTTAATTATAACAAGTGGGATCTCAACTACATTTTGATTTAATGATTCTTTTTTAATAATGACCGAAACCTTTTCTACTTCAAAAGCTTCACTATTACTAAACCCTTTAGGGTTTTCAATACCTATTCTATTTATTGTAATCTCACCTTTTTTTAAATCAGTCTTAACAGAATGGACCTCAAAGTCTGTTTGAGTCATTTTCGATCCATATTCCACCATATAGTTTTTTATGAAGCTATCTAAATTATCAAAAAACCAATAAGTTGCTCCTCCTAAAATAACAATGAGTAAGGCGATAACTAATAATATTTTTTTCAATTTCCTAAGCCTTTATTTTTGTTTTAATTTTAGAGGAAGCTTTTTTTGCATTATTAATAGCTGCTTTCACAGTGTCTGATGATGCCAATATAACACCCATTCTTCTTTTTTTAAATGACTTGGGTTTACCAAATAACCTAATATCAATACCAGGAATTTGGAGAGCCTGATCCACTCCCTCAAAATAGATTTCATCTGCATCATGATCACCATAAATAACTTTACTCGCTCCTGGTCTTAAAAGAGATGTATCTACAGGTAAACCGAGAATTGCTTTTGCATGCAATTCAAATTCAGATTGTGTTTGAGATGCCATGGTAACCATCCCAGTATCATGTGGTCTTGGGCTGACTTCTGAAAACCATACATCGTCTTTTTTGACAAATAACTCAACACCAAAGATGCCGAGACCACCTAAAGCATCAGTGATTAATTTAGCAATATTTTTTGACTTATCCAAAGCTTTTTTACTCATAGGTTGTGGTTGAAAACTTTCAATATAGTCTCCATTTTCTTGAAGGTGACCGATTGGGTCACAAAATTTAGTACAAGTATTCCCTTTAGAATCTTTCGATCTAACCGTCAGTAATGTTATTTCATAATCAAAGTCAATTAAACTCTCAGCAATGACAATGCCTTGATCTACCCGACCACCGCTAGCAGCATAATTCCATGCAGATTCAATTTCACTTTCAGACCTTACTAAAGATTGACCCTTACCTGAGGAGGACATTGTTGGCTTAACAAAACATGGGAAATTAATTTTTTCTAAAATTAGGTTTTTTAAATCTCTGCAGCTTCTTGCAAAACCGTAATTTGATGTCGGTAAACCCAGCTCTTCTGAGGCAAGTTTTCTTATCCCCTCGCGATTCATAGTTAATTGGACTGCCCGTAAGCTAGGGAAAACTTTTGCTTGTCCTTCACTAACTACTTCAGATAAAAATTCTGTATTAATGGCCTCTATTTCTGGAACAATATAGTCTGGGTTTTCTTTTTGGATAACTTCTCGCAATTCACTCTCATTCGTCATATCAATTACATAAGAGCGATGTGCAACTTGCTGACCTGGTGCGTTGTTATATCGATCAACTGCAATGACCTCAATACCAAGTCTTTGAAATGAAATGATAACCTCCTTACCTAGCTCGCCTGCACCTAATAACATAACTTTTGTTGCAAAAGGACTTAATGGTGTTCCAATTTTCATAAACAAACCGATAATTAGATTGGTAAATTATAACAATAGATTTTTAAAATAATATTTTAATTATAAAACTTTATTTTCTTTAGCAAGATTATAAAAACCAAGTGTATTTTTAATACTTAACTTGTGCTTGATAGATGTTTGATAGTTTGCTGCAGTTTTGTAACTAATATTTAATTTTTTAGCAATTGATAGCAGCTCCTCACCTGAAGCAATAGACTTAAATATTTCAAATTCTTTATTATTTAGGTCTTTAATTTTTGAATCATCAAAATCACTCCTGTTTACTGAAGCTGAAATAATTATTTCATTGTTCATAACTTTTTCAATTGCATCTAGCAAATCATCTGATAAATCATTCTTAAGAATGTATCCATTAGCCCCAGCCTTCATAGCTTTATCTATAATCATAGGATTATCATGCATCGAAAGCATTAGAACTTTAATATCAGGAAACCTTTTTTTTATTTGATTTGTTGTCTCTATACCTCCTTTTCCAGGCATAGATATATCCATAATTACTAAATCTGCTGTATTTTTTTGGAGAAATTTATAGGCCTCTTCACCAGATCCTAAATCGGCAACAATATTTAATTTTGGATTATTTTCAACAAGCCGCTTAATACCAGAGCGAACTATTTCATGATCATCAACAATTAATAAATTTGTCATCAAGCTAATCCATTTTAATGATTATTTTAAAGAACTTCTTTTTAATAACTTCTAAGCTCCCATTAATTTGATCTACACGTTCTGCAATACCAATTAAACCTAGCCCTTCATTATTTGCTAAATTGCTCTTGATACCATCATTGCTTATCAAAATTCTAGTTTTATTACCTCGATCTAAAGACTTTACAGTGATCTTAATGTTTTTAGGTTCTGAATGCTTTGCAATATTGGTTAATGCCTCTTGAAAGATGCGATATAAATGTGCTGTTTCTTGTTTTGTTATTTTTCTTAAGGCCTTATCCTCAATTTTGTATTCAAATTTAACCCCCTTAAATCGTCTCTTCCAATTTTCAAATAGTTCAATTAATGCAGATTCAAGACCTAAATCTTCAATCAACCCTAAATTCAATTTTTTTATAATTTCTCTAGTAGAAAGCATCATATTTTTTGATAACTGAATAACATTAAAAATAGCATCATCACGTGATGATTTTTTTGTAGATTTTGAGATTGAAGCTGCTTCTGCTTGAAGAGCAGTTAAGGATTGTCCAAGTTCATCATGAAGGTCTCTAGCTAACTCACTTTTTTCTTGTTCTTGTACATTAATAAGGTTTTGACTTAGTTTATGAATCTTGTCATTACTTTGTCGAAGATTATTAATCATACTATTAAATTTTTTCCCGATAATATCAAGCTCGAGGATGTTTGATCTATTAATTTTTGACTTGTAGTTTCCTGCTTCAAGTTTTTCAAAGCCCTCAATAATTTTATTTATCGGTTTTATCATATGAGAAAAAAGTATTAAGACAACAATATTTATCAAAATAAGGAAAGCGCCTATTATCCATAACCCGACTTTTATTTGTTGCCATATTTCTGCGTACTCATAGATTGGTTCAGGTTTGATTAATATATAACCTGTCATCTCCCCTCTTTGATCAATATTAATTTTTGAGAAAAAAATCTCCTCAGATAATTTTTCAATTAAGAAAACAAACCAATAAGGTGGTGGCTTGATTTCATTAAAAGTGTTTGATGTTTCTTCAAGTAAAATATCTTGATTATTAAAAAATTGAATTTTTAAGTGCCGAATTTCTGATAACTCTGAAAAGCCTAAATCACTATCTTCTCTTTGAAATAAATAAAAATCAGGATTTTTTTTCACCCCTTGCTCAATAGCAAATTCAGCAAGAGTCATTGTAGACAATACCTCTTCTCTTACATTTTTTTGGGTAACCATTAAAATAGTTAGCAAACCAATTAATGTCGCAATTAACAAGAGGGAGTTTATGTAAATAAGAAGTTTAGACTTAAGGCTCATAATTAATACTGTTTAAAATATTAATATACACCAGCCAATAATAAAAAAGGGCTTATAGCCCTTTTTTATAATTTAACATTAACTTCTCTTTAGAATTCGTAGCGTAATCCAACCCAGCCTGCTCTTGGAGAACCAGCAACCATTGAGGAAGTTGCTATTTCTTCCTCACTGAACGAACGATCAGCATTTACTCTAGATTCAGCGATACGACCACCTGTGTAATATTTATTATCGAATAAATTAGTCACTTTGGCATAAATTTTCCAACCGGCAAGCATGTTAGAAAATCTATATTCTGAATCTAGATTTACAACTGCATAACCAGGAACTTCACTTTGTAACCCATTAACAGACGAATCGTTTTCTTGGTTTTCGTTACCCATCATATAAGATGAGCTAAATGCGGTCATTGTTGCACCTAAATACCAGGCTGGTTCAGGTTTATATACTGCTCTGACTTTAAAGCTATGTTTTGGAATATTAGGAAGGTAGTCACCATCCTCAACGCTAATTGCGCCCTCTGGATCATCAGAGGCTGATGAATTATTTTCACTGATCAGAGTAAGGTCAGTTCCATATTGCGCCTTAACAAAATTATAGTTCATACTTAATGACCATATTTCAAAATCAGTGTTAAGACCTAAATCGATACCCTTTCTTGTTGTTTCCTCGACATTGTCAAAATAGCCTGCAGTTGAATTTGATTCTGTGTAGAGGAATAAAATATCATCATGATTTGTAGCGCTGTAACCCGCAATGTTCCAAGTCATTTTACTGTCAAAAATGCCAGCAAATCCTCCACTCGCACCCAGCTCATATGTTTTTGCAACAACTTGCTCAAGAGGTGGATCATCTGCCATTTGTGTTGGCAGTGTGCAAGGGTTATCTGGGTTTGCGCAACCAAGCTCTATACTTGTAGGTGCGCGATTAGCCTCATTATAAGATGCATAAGTACTTAAATTTTCATATGGATTAAAAGACACACCAACTGATGGATTTAGTCGATCATAATCATGAGAGCCAGTAAGTGATGCACCACTTCCAGGAGCGTTAAATGTGTCCTGGTTGTCAATGTCCACATAGTTATAACGTGCTGCGGTGTTAATGCTCCATTGATCATTTATGGCATGATTGTTTGAAACATAAGCGCTACTTGTATACGTTTGACCAGTTAAGCCTGTAGTTTGCTCTTTGTCTCCTAACTCACCAGAAAAGAATCCTGATGGATCAAGCGTTGCAATATCTTGAGAGGTTTGCGAAAACTGGACTTTAGAATACTCAAAAGAGGCACCTACAATTAATTGATTTCTTCTTGCCTGCCAATCATCATCAAATGTTAATTGTCCGTTAACACCGTAAGCATTTTGCTTTGTTTTAGATCGATTAAGGACGCCCTCATTTAGATTCTCTTCTTCTGCAGTACACTCTCCTTCTTCTATGGCATCATCATCACAAAATTCATCGTTCAAGTCACCATTGTAAGTACTTTGATCAATGTTTCTCCAATAAACATTTCCTGAGGCCATTAATGTATCGCTAATAAATTCAGTCCCATTTAATTGAACTTGATTATATGAATTCCTTGTTTTATCAATGAGTGTATGAACCCCTTCTAAATCATCTCCCATCAAGTATTTAGGAACCATGCCGTTACCCACAAGGCTATTGTGCGCACCTGTATAGCTTAAATCATATCGACTACTGTCGTCCTCAAAACCAATCTTACTAAACCACTGATTCACTGTTGTTGGTGAAGGTTTTCTCCAACCATCCTCATTAAAGTATTCATAGCCCACATAGTAATCAAAACGCTCATCTTCAGATACACCACCGGATTCTATAAGCCCAATCTTTCTTCCCCATGAGCCTGTTTGACCTTCAATAGCGGATTTATTAAAGGTACGTCCACTTTTTGTTTGCATGCTTAATGATCCACCCAATGTATTAAGACCATAGACAGGATTTGAGCCACCCACGAGCTGCATATTATCAATTGCAAAATCAGGAATCGTATCCCATAAAACATTATTACTAAATGGCATATTTTGTCTTACGCCATCCACATAAATTGACAAGCCTTGAGGGTTACCTACGAGTGGAGTGCCGTTGTAACCTCGATAATTTATTTCTAACTGATATGGATTACCACCCACTTCATTCACCGTAACGCCTTCAAGATTGTTAACCATATAATCTGCAATACTGACACCTGGCTGCTCTCTAATTTCTTCACCCGTCGCTGTTTGAATGGCATATGGCACGTCTTTAACAGGCAAGCCAATTGAAGGTAGTGCTGTCGGTGAGTAAACCTCAATACTATCAACTTTCACTGTTTCTCCAGCAATAACGCCCGTTGCAAAAAGTGAACATGTGATAGCAATTAAGCCAGTGGATTTAGATATTTTTTTCATTACTTATATTCTTTTTAATTTGTGTATATGTTATTGATAACGTGGCATTTTACACAAATATTTTAAATATATTCTGGGAATTATTCCTAATTTACTCTCTTAACCAATTTATTTGATATCCTATCTCTCCCTCGCTAGATTGATATTCATGATGAATACCTAAATTAGGAATGGCAACGAGTTGTTTTTTTGCAAATATCAATGGGATCTGATCCCTTTCCCAAAGCGGGATATCAGCATTTTGAAATAAATATTTAAGGCTTCTGCTAGGTTGGTCTGGAAAAGGCTTTAATTTTTCACCTCCAGCTCTGCTTTTAATTTTTAAACTTTTAACGCCAAGCTTTGATAAAGAAAGTCCTCCGCTATTTTTTTTGATGAATTGGAGTTTAGTGTTGTTGGGAAGATGAAGCTCGTCTTCACCGGACCAGTTAAAGTTATAACTACTTGGCTTAATATCAGAATTGACAATAAATAATTTATCATGATATGCGCGAACAGATTTATCCTTTGAAATTTTTAAGTTTAACGCAGAGTCTTTTTTTATATCCTTAAGCTGCCTATACAGTTCATCCATATTTTTTTTACTTGGCATTAACAAATTGTCTAATGACAACCACCATCGAATTAAATTGATTACTCTTAATTTTGGAAGTTTTTTTAAGCTATCTATAAAAAGATATGTGCCATCAACCGACATATGAATCTTACTGTCATCTATCGCAATTAAATTATTTAAGTTATGGCCTTCTGCAATATTACTTGCCGAGCGACTAATCGTTTCAATTGATGCTGAGTATCTTGACTGAATTAAAGGTAACACTTTTTGGCGAATAAAGTTTCTATCGAATTGTTCATCCTGGTTACTCTCATCTTCAATATATTCAATTTTATGCACTTTTGCATAAACCTCTAACGTATGACGCTTAATATTCAACATAGGTCGCCAAAAGTTTCTTCTTGAATCAAACTCAGGCATAGCAGATAACCCCTTTAACCCTGAACCTCTGAATAATTGAAGCAGTAAAGTTTCTGCTTGATCATTTTGATGGTGCCCAAGAACAACAATACCCTTTTGTTTTTTTACAATTGCTTCGTATCTTAATTTTCTGGCCTCTCCCTCTAAGCCGAGGACGCTATCACGATTTATTTTTATCTTTTCACTTAAAAAATGAATACCTAATGATTCACATTTTTTTTTACAGAATTTTACCCAATCATCTGCAGCAGAATTGAGGCCATGATGAAGGTGAATCGCTTTAAGATTAAATTTAAACTTGACTTGCATTTTTGCAAGCAGGAATAGCAACACAGAAGAATCTAAACCACCACTTAACCCAAGCAATAGTTCAGTTTGTTCACCCGGTTGTTTTAGATTGTCATGAAAGGATTGGGTGATTTTATCCTCAATTTTATCTACATTTTTATCTTCATTTTTCACTTTGACTATGTTGTCCAAAGCTTGTTAGACGCTCGTATCTATTTTTTAGTAAATCATCAGTTGGTACTTGCTTCAAATGGGCTAACTTTTCTTTCAAAGTTTTTTTAACATTTCTCATAGTCAACACATAATCACGATGGGCACCACCCAATGGCTCTGAAATGATTTCATCAACAAGGCCTAGTTTTTTTAATTTAGAAGACGTAATACTTAAGCTATCTGCAGCGACTTCTGCCATTTCTGCTTTTTTCCATAATATCGAAGCACATCCCTCAGGGGAAATAACTGAATAGGTTGAAAACTCTAGCATAGCTAAATAATCCGATACGCCAAGTGCTAATGCACCTCCAGAACCACCTTCACCAATGACGATAGTAATGATAGGAACTTTTAACTCAGTCATCACATAAAGGTTTCTTGCGATCGCCTCAGACTGACCTCTCTCTTCTGCACCGATACCAGGGTAAGCGCCTGGTGTATCAATCAAAGTCACAATTGGTAATGAAAATTTTTCTGCGAGCTTAAATAACCTGAGTGCCTTACGATAGCCTTCGGGTCTTGGCATTCCGAAATTACGATGTTGTCGTTCTTTGATGTCACGACCTTTTTGGTGCCCAATGACCATGACAGAATGCCCCTCAAACTCTGCTAGACCACCTATAATTGCTGGGTCATCAGAAAAGGCTCTGTCGCCATGCAATTCTTTAAAATTTTTAAAAATTGCTTGAATATAATCTTGGGTATAGGGCCTTTGCGGATGCCTAGAAACTTGAGAGATTTGCCATGCAGTTAAATTATCGAAAATTTGATGTTGCATTGCTTCAAGTTTTTCTTGAAGAGAAATCAGCTCTTTGTTGATATCAATGGTTGGATGATCATCATGTGCAGCCTTTAAACTTAAAATTTTAGCTTCAAGTGTTTCGACAGGTTTTTCAAATTCTAGGTAGGTGCGCTTCATAATCTAATCACGATATTAATTTATTTTGCTAATTATAGAGTATTTTAACGTTGTCATCTTCGTATGATGCTACAAGACCAAAAATTAGATCTTCATGAAGTGCTACAGACCACTCCGGACCTAACATTAATTCAACCTTTCCTTGTTGATTTTGATACTCAACTTTTACTCGACATTTTTTTATATCAGAACCAAAAGCACCGTTACAAAAGGGCTTAAGCAAGTTTTTAAGGACGTCTGGATTCGCCTGTTTATCAAGAGTGATTTTTAGTAGCTGAGCTTTTGTGCTTTGTATGCTTAATAGATCAAAGGCTTTGATAACGTTAATTCTATTCCCACCAGTAAAATCGTCATGACTAACTCTACCTTCAACAAATAGCAATTGATCTTCTTTAATAAGCTCATAAAAGTCATTAAGTACCTTGCTTCCCACAACCATATCCATTCTCCCCTCAGAGTCATCTAATGTAATGATGGCAATCTTCCCTCGGCTCGTCATTTTAAATCTAACATCAGAAATGATTCCTGCGACAAGATAAGGCGACTCCCTGGGAGTGAGTTCCGATAGTTTTGTTGGGATGAACTCTCGAATCATTTTTTTGTAGTACGTAAAGGGATGTCCACTAAAATAAAAACCTAAAGCCTCTTTTTCCTCTAATAACTGCTTTTGTGTATCCCAGCTTTCAACAGAAATGAGCTCAACTGCCTGCTCCTCAGAGGCTTCAAAAAGATTATTCTGACCGATATTTGCATTGGCTTGATCAGCAAAATTTATTGCTAAACCAATGCTGGCCAACAGTGATGCTCTATTTTTTTCTATCTCATCAAAAGCTCCAGCCTTAATTAATGATTCAATGACTCTGCGATTAACCTTCCTTAAATCAAGTCGTGATGTGAAATCAAAAAGGGATTTGAATGGTCCATTCTTTTTTCTTTCTTGCAGAATTTCTTCAATGGCAATTTGTCCTGAACCTTTTAACGCACCCAACCCATATAAAATTTGATTTTGGTTAACGGTGACAAACTTATATTGGCTTTGATTTATATTGGGTGGAAGCAATTCCACTTTATTTCTCATGCAGTCATCGAATAATAAATGCACATTATCGGTGTTATTCATATCTGCTGACATCGAAGCAGCAATGAATGAAGATGCGAAATGCGTTTTTAGATAGGCGGTTTGATAAGCAATTTTGGCATAAGCGGCGGCATGTGATTTATTAAAGCCATAGCCTGCAAATTTTTCTAACAAATCAAATAAGTCATTAGCCTGTCTTTCGTTTAAATTATTTTTTGTGGCACCACTGATAAAGTTTGCCCTTTGGGCATCCATTTCCTCAACCTTCTTTTTACCCATAGCTCGCCTAAGCAAATCCGCGCTGCCTAAGGTATAACCCGCCACGACCTGAGCAATTTGCATCACCTGCTCTTGATAAACGGCAATGCCGTAAGTTTCTTTTAATATTTCTTTTGTCGCAGGGTGTGGGTAAGAAACAGCATCGATCCCATGCTTTCTTCGACAAAATTCTGGAATCAAGTCCATCGGGCCTGGGCGATAAAGAGCGACTAAAGCAATAATATCTTCAAAGCAATCAGGTTTTGCCTGCTTCAACATATCCTTCATACCCCTAGATTCAAGCTGAAATACTGCTGTTGTATTAGAGGACTTCAACAAGTCATAGGTAGCCGTATCATCAATCGGAATCCCTTCAAGATCAATTGGTTCTAAATCATCTTTTTGTCTCAAGGAATTCGCATTTTCTAACGCCATTGACAAGATAGTGAGTGTTCTCAGTCCTAAAAAGTCAAACTTAACCAAGCCCAAGGCTTCAACATCATCCTTATCAAATTGACTGACCACACCTTCACCCTCGGCCTGACAATAGATAGGAGAAAATTTAGATATTTCGCTAGGAGCAATCAATACTCCGCCGGCATGCATACTCACATTTCTGATTAAGCCCTCTAATTTTAAAGCCAAATCAAAAAGCTCTTTGACCTCCTCTTCTTTTTTAATTCTGTCTCTAATTTGACTCTCTTTTTCAATAGCATCTTTTAATGTGATGCCCAGCTCCATCGGAATTAATTTAGCGATTCCATCCACGAATAAAAAAGGTAGATCAAGGACGCGTCCTACATCACGAATAACAGCCCTTGCCGCCATGGTACCAAATGTTGCAATCTGTGATACGGACTCAGCCCCATACTTTTCCTTAACGTAATCAATCACTCGATCTCGCCCTTCCTGACAAAAATCGATATCAAAATCAGGCATAGAAACCCTATCTGGATTCAAGAATCGCTCAAAAAGCAGGTTATATTCAATGGGATCTAAGTCAGTAATACCTAAGCTGAAAGCCACAACCGAGCCTGCGCCAGAACCCCTTCCAGGTCCAACAGGTATATTGTTTTGCTTTGACCAATTGATAAAATCAGAGACGATTAAAAAATAGCCCGCATAGCCCATTTGATTAATCACATCAACCTCAAAATTGAGTCGGTCAAAGTATATTTTTTCGTCAATGGCTTCTTTGTTTGGTAAACTTTCTAGCCGTTGTTTAAGGCCTTTTTCTGCCTCTAATTTTAAAAATTCGTCTATCTTAATCCCCTCAGGAATTGGGAAATTTGGGAGGTAAGTTTCACCCAGATGAAAACTAAAATTACATCTTTTGGCAATTTCTACAGAATTTTCTATCGCTGATGGAATGTCTTTAAACAGCGATGCCATCGCATCACCATCTTTGAAAAATTGATTTGGTGAAAATGTTTTAGGTCTTCGAGAATCAGCTAGCACATAACCTTCAGCGATGCAGGTTTTTGTCTCATGCGCTCTAAAATCACCTTCCTGCATAAATTGAATGGGGTGTGTGGCAACAACGGGTATCTGATTTTGAGTGGCCAAGTGAAGCGCTTGTTGGATGTAGCGCTCCTGATCTTCTAGTAACTTTCCCTCGGCATATCTTTGAAGCTCTAAATAAAAACGATCGCCAAATTTTTCTTGCCATTTCAAAGTTATCTCTGATGCCTCTTTAACTTTGTCATTCAAAATCAGCTGCCCAACTTCACCTTGCAGGGCACCAGACAATATTATTAAGCCAGCATTAAATTCTTCGAGTAACCACTCAGATTTGACTTCGGCCCGCCCTTTATACTGGTTTTCTAAAAAAGATTTTGAAATAAGACGTGATAAATTTAAGTAGCCTTCTTGAGATTGACACAATATGAGGGTGCGGTATGGTTGTTCACGATTTTTCTTGTTCTGCAACCAAACATCGCAACCGATGATAGGTTTTATCTTTTTATCAATCGCCTTTTTATAAAACTTGACAGCTCCAAAAAGATTACTCAAATCAGTTAAGGCCAATGCTGGCATATCTACTTCTAATGCTCGATTTAGGTACTCTTCAATTTTGACAATACCATCCGTCACTGAATATTCGCTATGGCATCTGAGATGAATAAATTTTGGTTGTTCTGCGTCTTTCATATATTAATTTATTTTACCTGATAAGCTTTGATAGAATATTGGTAAATAAGAAATATTTTAAATTATTTTGGAGAATAGATAATGTCGCAAGTTACACTCAAAGGCAACCCAGTTCAAATCGGTGGAAGCTTTCCTAAAGCTGGAGATACCGTGAAAGATTTTAATTTAGCAAACAATAAACGTGAAAACGTGAATCTAGAAAGCTATGCCGGTAAAAAGAAAATTTTAAATATTTTTCCTAGTGTCGATACACCGACCTGTGCGCTATCCGTCAAACGTTTTAACGACGAGGCATCAAATTTAGACAACACGGTTGTATTGTGTATTTCAGCAGATTTACCTTTTGCACAAAAAAGATTTTGTGGCGCAGAAAAAACAGAAGCTGTAGAAACGCTCTCTGCCTTTCGTAACATCAGTCAGTTTTCAAATGACTATGGTGTTGCCATTGAAGATTCTAGCCTTCAAGGCCTGACTTCAAGAGCGGTCATCATACTCAATGAATCTAACGAAGTAATTTATAGTGAATTGGTCAATGAAATTACTGAAGAACCTAACTATGATCAAGCGCTCAGTGCATTACGTTAGATTTTAAGAATTTAAAAATTTGATTTATAATCTTGAGCTTATGAAAAAAAAGAATCTGGTTAAACATTATTTTGCTTTAGTCGCAATGTTATTTGTTGTATCAGGTTCTTTTGTTTCAAATGTCATGGCAGCAGACGTTGACTACCAAGTCATCTGCTCAGGAAATACCGTTAAACTTGTCGCCTTATCAGACGAAGGAAACAATAATTTAGTATCGAATGCCTTAACGAGCTGTTCATTTTGCAATCTAGGTGAAGATGAAGATTTTTATAACGTATCGTCTATCACTGAAACATTTTCTGGCAAATCACCTATTCTTAAGAAAGTTTATCCTTCCTTTATTAGTAACAAAACAGCATCAAATTTTTATTCCCAAGCACCCCCGCACTTTTCTTAAAAATCTATATTAAAAAGTAGCCCTAAATTCGTTTTTTTACATAAGACGAATTGTTTAAATTTACAAATTAGAGATTGAAGAAAAATGAAAAAAATAATTGTAGGTGTATGCACAAATTTATTAATTACCAGCTTAGCGGTGGCAGAAAATCGTATAGAGAGCATTAATATCACCAAAGAGTATGAGGTGCCATTTTCAGATAATAATCTGGGTGTAGGTGTCACTAGAAATGAAAAGATTATGAGTAATGATTCAGGTAAGCTCATCAATAATTTCCTAGGCGGTAATAGTATTAACAATGGCGGTTTTTCAAGTCTACCCATGATCCAAGGCCTATCGGATGACCGAATTAAGATTAAAATTGACGGCATGGATTTGATTGCCTCCTGCGCCAATCACATGAACGCACCATTATCCTATTCAGATCCCGTCAACATAAAAAATATCTCAGTGTTAGCTGGACTTTCAGCGGTTGATCAAGGGGGAGATAATATTGGTGGAGTGATCAAGATCGATACGGTACAGCCGATCTTTGCAGTAGATGAAAACCCAATTTTTTTTGGAGAAGTGGGTACAAAATATAAATCTAATAATAAAGCGACGAGCGCTAACATTTCACTCAATACATCAGACCAAGATACCGCGATAAGTTATTTCGGCTCTTATGTTAAAGCGGATAACTATTATGCGGGAGGTGCTTTTAAGGAGGCGGGTCTTGCAGCACCTGACCGAGGTTATCTAGATGGAGATGAAGTAGGTTCATCAGCCTATAAAAACCAAAATCATCAATTCTCTATTTCTAAGGCCATTGATAATGAAATCTATCAAGTCATCGCAGCCTATCATGACAGTCCATATGAAAATTTTAATAACCAAAGAATGGATTCGGTGGGTAACAAAAACTACCAGCTAAATGTAAGTCAGAAAGGCGAATATGCTTGGGGTAAATTAACCTCTCGTATTTATATTGATGACACCAATCACAAGCATAACTTTGGTCCAGATAAGCAATACACCTACACTAATATGGGAAATACAAGTCTTGGCATGCCGATGGAGGCAGATGGTTTCACCGCAGGTTTAGCTGTTGACTCTGAGATTTTTATGAATGATCAAGATACCTTAAAAGTGGGTTCAGAAATTCAATACTATCAACTCGACGACACTTGGAATTCAAACTCAGGCACGGGCATGATGACGGGTAATAATTTTCTAAATATTAACAATGGTAAGCGCAATCGATTTGATGTTTATGGCCAGCTCGATAGTCTATGGACAGAAAATTGGATTACCTCTATCGGTGCTCGCTTAGGTATTGTTCAAACTGATGCCGATAATGTGAATGGCTATAATCAAACGAATGCTATGGGCTCAAATCAATTAGCTGACTCAGATGCCTTCAATGCATCGAAGAGGAAACAGACGGATGAGAATTTTGATATCAGCTTGCTTACCAGATACAACATGGAAGAAGATAGCTCAGTTGAGTTGGGTTATTCGATGAAAACAAGAAGCCCAAATCTTTATCAGCGCTATACATGGTCAACATGGACTATGGCAGCGAATATGAATAATCTCTATGGCGATGGGAATGGTTACGTGGGTGAAGTTGATCTAAAACCAGAAACAGCACATAAAGTTGGGTTGGTGCTAAACCACACGGATCCTAACAAAAATTGGCAAATTAAAGTAAACCCTTACTACACTTACATCAGTGATTATATTGATGCCAACGTTATTGCTGATCGAACCGATGGTTATCGAAACTTAAAATTTGCTAATCAAACAGCTACTATCTATGGATTGGATGTGGGTGCTGATATGCATCTTTTTGAGACTCTAAACTTTGGTAACTTTAATTTACTGAGTAAATTCAATTATCAAAAGGGTCGCAATACGGATTCAGATACTGATCTTTATAATATGATGCCACCAAACTTAACCCTAGCAATTAACCAAAATGTCGGCAGCTGGAGTAATAATCTATCAATGATCTTAGTGGATGAGAAGGATGACGTTAACAGCACCAGACAAGAAAGAGAAACAGCAGGCTTTACTAAGTTTGATTTTGTCAGCTCTTACCAATGGAAATCAGTTTCCATTATTGGTGAGGTAGAAAATATCTTAGATAAGAGTTATGCCGACCCACTGGGTGGTGAATACTTGGGTCAAGGCGCCACTATGTCAACAGGTATCAACAGAGCTAACGGCACCCAAGTCTATGCGATGGGACGCTCCTTTAACGTTGCGCTAACTTATTCTTTTTAAAAAAAAATTAAGAGAGTTAAATTGGTAGACTATAATAACTTTAATGGCTTCAACCAATAAAAAATCTATTGCCTCAGCACTGATTGGAAATATTCTAGAGTGGTATGATTTTGCTATTTATGGCTATTTTGCATCAGCCATCGGTCTAGCATTCTTTCCAAAATCCGATCCCACCGCACAATTATTAATGGCCTTTAGCATCTTCGCCGTTGGCTATCTTATGCGCCCTATCGGGGCTATCATTTTTGGCCATGTGGGAGATAAGTATGGGAAAAAAGTTGCCCTTAATTTGTCGGTCGCAGCTATGGCAATCCCGACTTTTTTTGTTAGCATTTTGCCTGACTATAATGCCTGGGGTGTTTGGGCAGCTTACACACTCGTATTATTAAGAATGATTCAAGGTTTGTCTGTCGGTGGTGAATTTACTACTTCTATAATTTATTTAGTCTCACATGCACCAAAAAATAAGCAGTCGCTCATGGGAGCAACGATTACCTGTGGTGCTATCGGTGGCATTTTGCTGGGTTCTTTTACGGGTGATTTAATGAATCATCTGATGTCGGAAGAAACAATTAATGCATGGGGTTGGCGTGTGCCTTTTTTATTCGGGCTTGTGATTGGAATCGTCGGTCTATTTTTAAGACGTCACTTAGTTGATGAGGTACCCGCTCCAACATTGAAACCTCCAGTAGTTGTTGTTTTTCAAAAGCACCTACCTCTATTATTTAATATCAGTGGACTGGTGTTTCTCAACGCAGTCGGTTTTTATTTAATCTTTGTCTACCTAGTCACCTGGTTTGAGGTGGCAGAAAAATTCACACCTTCACTTGCTTTAAATATCAATTCTATCTCTATGGTCATCCTGATTGGTGTTGTGCTTTTGTCGGGTTACTTTACAGACAAGGTTGGGAAAAAATTAATGTTGAAGATAACTTCCATACTTATGCTTTTATTTGTCGTGCCTTTGTTCTATCTTATGAATCATCACGATGTGAATTTAGCTTTTCTTGGGCAGTTAGGACTTACGATTATCTTAGGATCCTACCTTGCACCGCTCAATGCTTTTATGGTCTTATCAATCCCAGAAGCCGTTCGCTGCACAACCATTGGGCTTGGTTATAATTTAACATTAGGTGTTGCAGGAGGTCTTACACCTTTGGCAGCGACCTGGATTTTTGAAAAGACAGGAAACCCTATCAGCCCATCTTATTTAATTGCAATAGCCGCTATGATTACCATTTTTGCTTTGTATAAAAATAAATCAAATATAGATTAAGAAAACTATTTTTTTCGATTACTTCCTGCGACCATTTTAATCTCAAATAAACGGCAATCTAGCGCGCCATTATATAGTGGTGTTTTTTTAGAAGGTGATAAGCGCATCAATTTTGGTAATCGAAAATCACTGGTTAAAAAATAAGTTCGCCAACCTGAGAATTTATTTTTGAGACAACTTGCCCATAACGGATAGGCTTCTGCTAGCTCTTCATCCTCACCTATCCTGATACCATAGGGTGGGTTAGTAATCATCACGCCCTCATTAAATGGGGGAGTGATCTCAGTTATTTTTTTACAGACTAATTGAACGGCATCTTCTAAACCTGCTTCAACTAAATTTCTTTTAGCCACACGGATAGCTCGAAGGTCTTTATCCGAACCATAAATACGTGAAAAAGTGAGTGGTTTTTTATCTGATTCGTAGGCTGACTTAATTTGCTTTAGAAGTTTTGAATCAAGATTATTCCAATTTTCAAATCCAAATTGTCTTCTCAATCCTGGCATTTGATTGAGTGCCATCATGGAGGCTTCAATTAAAAATGTACCACTCCCACACATGGGATCAAGCATCGCTTGGCCAGGCTCCCAACCGCTCAGCAAAATAATACCCGCAGCTAAATTTTCCTTGATCGGTGCTTCCACACTCGATTTTCTAAAACCTCTTTGATAGAGAGGGTCACCTGAGGTGTCTAAATAAATAAAGTAATCATTTTTTTCTAAATAGAGATGAATACGAATATCAGGATTTCTAATGTCCACATCGGGTCGCTTATTCATTTTTTTTCTAAAGCTATCGCAAACCGCATCCTTAATTCTGAGCGTCATAAAATCCAAACTTTTTAAAGGACACTTCACACCCGTGGTACTGACCTTAATGGAATTTGAAAGATCGAAATAATCAAACCAATTAATTTCTAATGCTGCTTGATAAAGATCATCCTCAGTTTCATAAGTCCCTTTCTTAATTCTCATCATCACACGAGTGGCCACTCGGCTGGTGATATTCGTCCGGTACATCTGCTCTATTAAGCATGAGAACTCAACGCCCCCATCCACTTGATTGGGTGACTCGATTTTGAGAGCCTCTAATTCCTTAACTAATAAAGCCTCAAGTCCTCGTGGGCAGGATGCAAAATAATTTGATTTCAAGATGGGTTCCTAATATTAAAGAAAAAGATGATTCGTTTTATTCTTTTGGTTTTTTAAAATTTTGTTGAAATATACCATCAAATCGAAGTCAATTTGTTTTTCCATGGTTAATATTTTTCTTTTCAAATTATCAATTCGGGATTCACTAGATTGAGAATTAAATGCAAACACAATAATATTTCCCGAAGTAGTGGATTTTAGATGAAGTACACGGTCATCAAAGGTCAACTTTATTCGATCAATGTAAGCTTTTGTTCTCGGATCTGATCCCCATAAGTTAATCATAAAAATACCCTTTTCAGTGAGTCTTGCCCTACAACTTTCAAAATAGGGAATTTCACAAAACACTTCGGGTAAGCCATACTCCTCAAAAGCATCCGAGAGTATGAGGTCATATTCATCTTCCGAATTTTTAATATAATCAATGCCATCATCTTGAATAATTTTAAAACGCTTCGAAGCTTTAGGTATTTTAAAAAATTGCTTCGCCACATTGATGGCACTTGGATTAATTTCTATGGTGAGGCAATTAGCCTTGCTAAACCATTTATAAAAAAATTTTTGGATTGCCGCACCACCCAGCCCAACAAATAATAGGTCTTTCGGCTTATCTAAGAAAATAGCAGCTAAGGCCATAATTTGCGTATATCCTAATTCTAGATGGTAAGGATCACTTATTCTCATTGAGCTTTGGATCGTAGGTGAACCAATATGCATCGATCTCACATCGTTCGACTCACTCATATCCACCGTCATTTCATCAAAACTACCTTCGCGTTGTGGTTTTTTTTCACTTACCAAGCCGATCATTTTCTTTATCTTATTGATCATTTCAACATTATCTCATGCCATTGCTTCTCAACTCTTTTTTGTGAGATGGGGTATAACGTTTTTAATTCTTGTGCGAATAATGAGACCCTTAATTCTTGCAATGCGTATTGAAAATCCACATACATATCTGGTACTTCCTCATCATTTTCAACAAAATCAATGACCCTCTCAATCCATTTGTCTTGTAAACGTTTGAGTCCTTTAAGTGATTCGGCATCCTTTTCTTGTCGTTGTGTATATTTTTCAATGCGTATCCTTAATGCTGCTAAGTATCTTGGGAAATGTTTTATCTGATCATAAATAAATAAGGGCGGCTCATAAGCGGGCAATAAAAGTTCTAACTGCTCGTCGATATCATCGCTTACCATTGGAGGTAAGTGTTTTTGTTTTTTTAAGGCAAGCGTGATGGCATGGTAACTCTCAGCAATTGAGGTCAGAGAATTTGAAAGCTCGATAATCACCTCCCCGATTCTTCTCTTAGCAAAGGTGACCATTTTTTCAAAGTTACTTTTTGTCCTCGGCACGGGTTCACCCCAGTTCATTGATTCGTTCAAAACCATCTCAATAAAATTTTCCTTTAAGGCATCCGTTTCAATATAAGTTTTAAGTGATAGCCCATAACGATCAAATTGTGGAGGTGTTTTTTTTAATATTTTAATGCGGTCTTTTAATTGCAATGTGAGCAGCATCCTAACACCCGACTGATGCAACGACTTTGCCTCACTCTCATTGTCTAACACCTTGAGGTCAACATCAGTTTCATTAGCAATAAGTGCTGGATATCCTACAATTTCCTCCCCCTGTCTTTCGGCGCTAACCTTTTCAGGGATATCATGCTCTGGCCAAAAAGTTAGGCTATCTTTTTCAATATCAAAGGCCACCTCCTCAATAACCTCTGTCACCCTTTCCTTATGTTCGGTTTGCAATTCAGATAATTCTTTTGAGGAATCAATTTCAACCCCCTCATCATCTGTGATCATAAAATTAACCTTAAGGTGCATGGGTAAATTTTTAACCAAAGCTGGATCGACCCTCAGCGTTGATTTGGTTTTCTCTCTGATGAATTGAGTAAGCTCTTGGTTAAAATTTTTCGTTGTGTCAGCCTGTACTAAAAATTCTGTGATCGTTTTTGGTAAAGGAGTAAGTTGGGTTCTGACCGGCTTGGGAAGTAATTTAAACACGTTAAGCACCTTCTCTCTAATCATCCCTGGCACTAGCCAATCAAATGATTCTTGCTTAACCTGACTCAACCCGTGATAAGGAAAACTTACGGTCAAACCATCCATGGGATGGTTTGGCTCGAAGTGGTAGCTTAAATTTATATCGATATGATTTCGTTTTACTTGATCTGGGAACTGAACATCATCAATCTGATCAGCATTCTTCTGCATCAAATAGTCTTTGGTAAGGAATAAAAATTCAGGCTCATCCTTCTCAATGCCCTTTCGCCAAAATTCAAAACCTGCCCCATTCATAATTTCATTTGAGATTTTACTGTCATAAAAATCAAATAGGATGTCATCGTTAATTAAAATATCTTGCCTTCGAGACTTATGTTCAAGCTGCTTAATTTCATTAATTAGCTTTTGATTATGCGTCCAAAAAGGGGCCGGTGATTCATACTGATTTTCGACAAGGCCTTGTCTTATAAAAATATTTCTCGACTCCTCTATATTGATCGAACCATAATGAATCGTTTTGTTGGCATTAATGACTAGACCATAAAGTAAAGTTTTTTGGCTGGCATCCACCCGGCTCAACTTTGGGCTCCATCGAGGGTTGCTGTATTCATACTCCACCAGATGCTTGGATAACCTTTCAATCCAATCTACCTCAATTTTTGCAATGCATTGGGCATAGAGCTTACCCGTATCAATAATCTCAGCGGCCATCACCCATTTATAATTTTTCTTTCTAAACAAGGTTGGCCCAATTAAAAATTTAATTCCCCTCGTACCCGCGTATTCGTTGCTATCAATAATTTTGGTACCGATATTTCCCAATAAGCCTGTTAAGAGTGATATATGAATTCTTTCATAAGTGACTTCTTTTTTACTGACCTTAAAATCAAGCTCCTTTGTCATCTCGGTCAGCTGTTTATAAAGCTCTTGCCACTCCCTAATCCTTGTATAGGAAACAAAATATTGCTGGCAAAAAGTTCTCAAACCTTTCCCACTCTTAATGCTTATTTTCTCATCTAATAATTTCCATAGCTTAATGAAGCTCATGAACCCCGAATCGGGGTCATGAAATAAAAGGTGGGCTTGATCTGCCTTTTGTGCTTTTTCTAAAGGTCGCTCTCTGGGATCTGAAATACTAAGTGCACTGATGATGATTAAAATTTCATTCAGGCAGGCTTGTTTGTTTGATTCAATTAAGATTCTGCCCAAAGAAGGATCAAGTGGAAGCTTAGCCAATTGATGGCCCATTGGTAAGATTTTAAAATCTTTATCAACCGCATCGATTTCGAAGAGTAATTGGTAGCCATCCTGAATAAATTTATTGATAGGGGGTTGAAGGAAAGGAAACTGTTGCACAGGCCCTAAATCAAGTGAAGCCATTTTTAAAATTACAGAAGCGAGTGAGGTCCTCATAATTTCTGGATCTGTAAAGATGGGTCTTATATCAAAATCTTCCTCATCATAAAGCCTAATACAAACACCCGGAGCTATTCGACCACAACGCCCTGATCTTTGATTGGCTGAAGCTTGAGAAATTTTTTCAATGAGTAGCTGCTCTATTTTTAGTCTCGGGTTATATCGAACAATTCTGGCAAGACCCACATCAATGACATATTTAATGCCAGGGACGGTGAGTGAAGTTTCTGCAATATTGGTCGTTAAAATAATTCTTCTCGATGTCCCCTGTTTAAATATTTTTTGCTGTTCCTTGACGGGCAGCCTCGAAAAAAGTGGCAAAATTTCAAATTTATTTTTGAGCTGGTCGGTTAAGAATTTTTTGATGTCATGGATGTCTCTCTCACCCGGTAAAAAAATTAAGATATCCCCTTTATTGTCAGCAGGAAGATCATTGATGCTAGACAACACAGCATCCTCAATATTTTCAACTACATCTTGGCTGAGTTGCTTCAATGGCCTGTAAATAATATCAACTGGAAATGTTCGACCCGAAACCTGAATGATGGGTGCTTGATTAAAATGGGCTGAAAATTTATCGACGTCAATTGTCGCACTTGTGATAATAATTTTTAGATCAAGTCTCTTGGGTAATAAATTTTTAATATATCCCAATAAAAAATCGATATTGAGACTACGCTCATGCGCCTCGTCAATAATGATCGTATCGTATTGTAAAAGCTTTGGGTCTTTTTGAGTTTCAGCCAGCAAGATGCCATCGGTCATCACCTTAATCGATGTCCCTTTAGACGTTTTATCCGAAAATCTAACTTTAAAACCCACCTGTGCACCAAGGTCAACGTCCAATTCGCTTGCAATCCTTGTCGCCACTGATCTGGCTGCAATCCTTCTTGGCTGCGTGTGGCCAATGAATTTATTCTGTCCTCTCCCCATTGAAAGACAGATTTTAGGGAGTTGGGTTGTTTTTCCAGAGCCCGTCTCTCCACATAGAATGGTGACCTGATTACTCGCTATAATTTTTTTTATTTTTTCGACCTGTTGACTGACGGGTAGCCTAGCTGGGTAATGTATATTCACTTACTCAAAAAACCTCTGGTTGATTTTTAGGTAACAACTTAACTATTATTTTGTATTTAAGAATTTGATGATCCATAGTCATATTAAAGAAGAAATTTAAATAATAAATTTTGATTCTAATTCTTGCAAATTAAACAGCTTCAAAATTTCTAAACTGCGCTCGCGAGCATTGCCTTTTTTAACTCCCACATATTCAGCAATAATCAACTCGTTTTTCATGGAGTGCTCCCAACCGACCAGCTCAGTCACGGTGAGTTTATAACCTTGTGATTCAAGCAGCAGACATCGTAAAACGTTTGTTAGATGGCTTCCAACCTCCCTTGTATGTATCGGATGTCGCCACAATTCAGCGATAGGTTCAGTTAAAGAGGTTGATTTATTTTTTCTCATCAACTTCGCCACCTCTGCTTGGCAACAGGGGACCAGAAAAAAATATTTAACTTGTCGTTTTAGTCCAAAAAAAATAGCGTCATCGGTTGCGGTATCGCAGGCATGAAGTGCTGTAACCATATCAATATCGTTAGGGACTAAATTTTCAGCATCTGCAATGGCACTGTTAATAAAACTCATGCGATCAAATTTTAATTTTTTCGCCAATGCCTTGGATTTTTCTATAAGCTCGGCTCTAGTTTCGATGCCAATCACCTGGCCTAAATTTGATTTAATAAAAAGATCAAACAAAATAAAACCAAGGTAAGACTTCCCGCATCCATGATCCACAACAGAATAATGCTCATTTTCTTTATTAATCTTTTCTAAAATCGGCTCTATAAAGTTATAAAGATGATAGACCTGCTTTAACTTTCTTCTTGAATCCTGATTAATTTTTCCATCTCGGGTTAAAATATGTAAAGATTTGAGAAGTTCGGGTGACTGTTGTGGTTTCATTTCATCAAGTGTTTGCATAGTTCTCAGTTTACCTTAATCTCAATTCACTCATTAGAATTAAGGTAAGGCTAATGGGAAAAAAATAAAAGGTAGAGATATGAGTATTCAGTGGTTTCCAGGTCACATGACCGCAGCAAAAAATAATGCAGAAAAGGCGATGGAAATAAATGATGTTATCGTCGAGGTGCTCGATGCCAGAATTCCTGGTAGCTCTGTTAACCCCATCATTAAAAATATTCGGGCAGGCAGACAAAGGCCTCACCTTAAAATACTCAACAAATCTGATTTAGCAGACCCAGAAATTACACAGCACTGGTTAGATTATTTTAATGGACAACCCAAAACACAAGCCATCACTGTTTCAGCGAAAAATAAAAATGATGTAAAAAAAATATTGCCCTTGTGTCAAAAATTGGCACCTCATCGAGATTCTTCAATTAAGCCACTAAGAATCATGATTATGGGGGTACCTAACGTCGGTAAATCAACTATTATTAATGCTTTGTATCACAAAAAAATTGCTAAGGTCGGTGACATCCCTGCTGTGACCAAAAGTCAGCAAAGAATAGAAATTAATAAACAAACCATCCTAACTGATACGCCTGGGATGATGTGGCCAAGAATCAGCTATGAACTAGATGGCTTTTTTTTAGCTGCCTCAAATAATATTGGTTCAAATGCTTATGATGAAATTGAAACAGCCTTAGAGTTAGCTGAGGTGATTAAGCTGAGATATCCAGAATCTATATCCAAAAAATATAACCTTAAAGCCCCCTTCCCCGAGGATGAATTTTTTTTAGATGGCATTGCAAGGCAGCGCGGATTCGTGCTGAAGAAAGGCAAACCCAATCTGGAAAAAGCGGCGATTAGTTTTATTAATGATTACAGGCAAGGTCTCTTAGGAAGAATTAGCCTTGAAACTCCGGCCTCAAGAGAAAAAATGATTGAAGCACATGCTTAGTTTTTTAAAACCCAGGTTTCTTTTGAGACAATGATTCTGGATGGAACGCAACCGTATTTGGTAAACTCCTGCTTTAATAGCTTACTGTCATCTAAATCAAACCAAGTTTCAACATAGATTTCTCCGGTTGAGGTTGAGAAGCCCCGGCTAGGTAATGACTGACAGTTTGTTGTTGAAGTGGGTCTAGAGCCCCAGAGTTTTGTATGAATTGCTTGTCTTATCTGGCCATTTATTTCTATATTCTCAACGTTCTTTGCTTCGAATTTAAATATCCAATCGTAATCACTAAAGGCCGGATGCCTACCTTCATCTTTGATAATTTTTTTGGTTTCAAAGCCAACAGGGTAATCTTTGACTTGAATATGCCTTGCAAAAACACTGTAGCCTTTTTTTTGATCCCCCTCGACAATATCGTAAAGTACTAAGCCATTTTTTATTTCTTTTTTTTGTATAAAGTCATCGGTAATACTGGATTTGAAAAAACCTCCTTTCCATTTAATATTGACGTGAGCATACTCGTACATTACACCATCAACCTGAAGAGTACGAAAGGTCACATCACCTTCTGCATCGTCTTTATCACCTATACTGTCATGTACATAGCTGTATTTTAAATCCTCTGTCGCTTGACCCATAACAGGAAGAAATAAAAGCAAAATAATTAATCTAATTGTGTGTAAATAAGGCATATTACTCCTTAATAAATTGAGTGATTCCCAGGCAACCTTCAGGGTCCATACAAGGCCAATCTGATTGCTCGCCACATGAATTAAGAGGAATCAAAGATTCTTTGACGCAATACTTCGTCCCCTCAATCACTTTATAGGATTGACATGTTTGATTAGTCGCAAAATAATTTTCAGATGTCAAAGTCAATTCTTTTGCCTCAGTTGCGATACCATTACTAAAAATAATGATCGGTATGAAAACAAAAATCTGTTTCAACATTTTTTAAATTTCACTTTAGTCATAAGTGAAATATTAGATGAAAAATTACCTTATGTGAATAAAGCTTAGTAACGCTTTTTTCTTAACCAAATCCAAACACCAGAGATTGAGATTAGCAATAAAAAGATAGCGATAATGTCTAATAACCACTTACCAAAACCTTTAATAATATTACCGTTATGAAGGTCAAGAAAAAATTGTTCTAATGAGACTCCCTTTCCTAAAAAATAAGATTCTATCTGTTGCATCTTTTCATCTGGCATTACAACCTCATTACTCCATTCATTAAAATTTGAATCGGATACCCTCCACTCTTGACCTTCATCATTTGATTCCCATACTTGTTTGTTAGTTTTAAGTAATAATAAACTGTTCAATGTGCCTAGCTTTTGAATGTTTGCAGGGACTCCAGTTGCCGTTGTGAGCTTTTCAATTAATTCGCCCTCTGCAGTTAATAGAACAAGTCCATTTTCAATGGCTATAACTAACATTTGATTGAAGGACACTACACCAATGATTGGATTTTCACTCTTAAAAACAGGTTGATTACCTAAAAACACCTGATTGCCAAACCTTGATATGAAATGATTATCTACTGAAAATGATTCTTCCTTATTTGGCATAGATATATTGTACAAAGCTAAGATCATAGGTGAGGCGGTGTACTTTTCGTCCAAGCCTAAATCTTCTGTATGATTTAAAAATATTCCGGTGATTGATAGATGGATTAAAAACACACAAACGGCAATGCCCGTAAACTTATGGACCTGATTGATCGACTTCTTGGTAATTCTTATTTTTTTCATTTATTTTTTACATACTGATCAAGAAAAAGAGAAAGTTCAGCAATGGATGTCATAGCCCATACCGACAGAGTCGCCCCTGATATACCATCAACATTTCGATCTAACTTCATTCCATCTAAGCTCGCCCCTTCGAATTGCTTTCTAAAGGCAGGATATCTCACTTCCCAGCCTCTAATCTCTCTGAATTCTAATACTTTAATATCTTGAATTTGATTATCTTTGATTACAACACCAAACGTGATGGGTTCTACTTTTCCTATCTCCTCTAATATCCAAGCTGTTTTATTATCTTTTTTCCAATATCTAATTCTTAATGAGCCATAGGGATGTTCTAGAATTCTCTCAACCGATTTCCTTATTTTGCCCACGAGCATAATCTTCTTGCTTTTAGGTGGTGCGTTGTCGTAAACCTCATCCAGAAAATCTTTATCAGTTTGGTATACGCCGCGCGCATACAAAGATGATGCTAACAAAATTACAGTTAGCATCATCCATGTAAGGGAAAACAAAAAATTTTTATTTAAGTTATCTATAAATAGTTTTCTTTCTTCTGTTGGATTAATTTTACAGCATAACCCAATTCATCCTTCCATAGACTATCGCTTTTTTGCATTTCCTTCAAAAGCCACAGCAAATAATTTTTATCTAATCTAGTCATTTTCCTCTCTAGTATTTATATAAGGTTTAGAACTGGTATCCAAGTCCTAGGTTTAATCCATCCAATTCTTTTGAAACACCACCTCCGACATCTTGAATTTGATAATCAATCTTAACAACGACATCCTTATCAATCCACCAGTTAGCTCCAAAATTGAACTGTTGATATTCAGTGTCTGTAATTGATCCAGATCCATCAGAGTTATCCCACACCGCATATCGTCCGAAGATTCCGATATCTTGTCCCATAACCAGGGCATCATTAAAACGATATGAAGGTTCTACATAGTAGCCATACTGCTCATCGGCACCAATAGCTTTTGGTGCAGATCCTTCAATGTCCCACCAAGCATATAATGCTCTTAAACCAAAGTTATCTTTATTGTAAACAACGTGACCCTCATACAATGTAGCAGAACCACAACCTGCTATTTCGTTTTGACAGAAATTATCTTGGTAGTTAATTGTTCCTGCTACCTCTACACCCGGTATTGCTGTGTACTTCAATCGTCCGTTGTAAGCAAATGTTTTAGCTTCAGCCTTAGCCACCTTTTGCCGCGCATCTCTTGGTTTAAAGCTGTCATCAACACCATCAGAATCTAAGCCTGAGCTCATTGAAAGATTTGTAGATAATCCATCCATGATTTCGTGCTCCACCATAACGCCGCCCTCCCACCAAGTGGTCGGGATAATATTTTTTTCAACATCATTTCTTTCTACACCGTAAAACGTTGCTGGCTCGTGCGTTTCGTTCAAGATACCCACTGGCGTAAGGAATAACCCGCCTAACAAGCTCGTTTTTTGAGTTAAATCATACTGAATATAGGCTTGCTCTAATTCAACCTTTCCTGGACTATCTTCATCACTATCACCTGAAAAAGAATGCTCTATCTCAAGCTCTGAAACAAATCTCATCCTGTCATTAAATTCATGATTGACGAATAAAACGAAACGGTGGAAATCTATTTCATCTTTATTGGCATCACCTTTTCGATCTCTAAGGTTGTTGTAGTGAAGCTCACCATAACCGCCGATTGTTGTTTTATTGGATAGCTTAACTTGCGCTTTGATCGCTTCGTCTGTCGCATCAGCCACTTGCTCTACTGATGTAGCAACATCGCTCACCTCTCCTTTAAGATTTTCGTTTTCTTTCTTAAGGTCAGCCATTTCTGCTTTCATTTCTTTCATCATTTGCATGATTTCTGCGTTCGTAGGGTCCGCTGCCATTGCAGAAACGCTTAAAGCTGAAAGAATTGCCATGGTTAATAATTTCTTCTTAATATTCATTTCTTTAAAAACTCCTCGTCTATAATTAATTTAGTTATTAATTTCTAAATCTTAATGAGAACTGTTACCAATTGTAAATGAGAATCATTCTCATTACAAGAGCTAAACAACATTATTTAACTAACAAGTTGGGTATATGTGGTGTAAAAACAACAAAAGAAGGGTAAATAAAGGTTATTGTTGGAAAAAATTAAACTGTCTATAAAACTAAGTATCAATCGACTTCAATGGGGGTGCTTCAGTTAACCCATCAATAGTTAAGGTTGGTGCAGACCCCATTCAAGCCTACCTAACTACTAACTAAAACCTCAATC
>OJFB01000031.1_pt1 | contig 35323 bp, 31 predicted proteins | sample 1593811 | NCBI WGS metagenome assembly OJFB01 (sample SAMN05416736, study PRJEB24817) | seawater metagenome | isolation source: Sea water | place: Canada:Atlantic | collected 2013-07
TAAGGAGTCGTCGGCAGCGTCAGATGTGTATAAGAGACAGCATTAAAGCCAGTGTTAATGCATTAAAGGCTTACCCTACTTTTAATAGCTCGCTCTCTCCTGACGGAGATGATTTAATCTTGAAAAGCTACTACAATGTTGGCTTTGCATGTGACACTCCTGATGGACTAGTAGTGCCGGTAGTTAAAGATGTTCAAAAAAAAGATGTGATCGATATTGCGGAAGACCTTGGCAATCTCTCAGAAAAAGCAAGAGCAAGAAAATTAAAAATGGATGAAATGCAAGGAGGTTGCTTTACGATTTCAAGCTTAGGTGGGATTGGTGGTACTAGATTTACACCTATCATTAATTGTCCTGAGGTTGCGATACTGGGTGTATCCCGAGCTTCAATGCAGCCTGTTTATAATAAAAGTAGTGAAGACTTTGAAGCGAGGCTCATGTTGCCGCTATCACTTTCCTATGATCACAGAGTAGTTGATGGTGCAGATGGCGCAAGGTTTACAAGTCATCTTTGTATGATGCTATCTGATGTAAGACGCCTGCTTCTCTAGATTATATGGCAAAATTAAAAAAAATACTTATCCCAAATATCGGTGACTTTGATAGTGTTGAAGTGATTGAGGTAATGGTTAAAGTGGGTGATGTAATTACTGAAGAAGATTCATTGATTACCGTAGAGTCTGATAAAGCTTCGATGGACATACCTGCACCCGAATCTGGATTGGTTAAATCTATAGAAATAAAGGTAGGTGATGTGGTTAAAGAAGGTTCTTTAATTCTCTCCATTGACTCTCATCCCAAAGAATCCCAAAAAGAATCAGTTCCAGAAGAAGAAAACCAGGCTACACAAAAGATAGAGGCTCAGCCCTTAACTAAAAAAGAAGGAAGTGATGAAGAATATGACATCGCTGTTTTAGGCTCGGGTCCAGGTGGCTATACTGCTGCATTTAGGGCTGCTGACTTAGGTATGAAAGTTGTTCTAATTGAAAGATATTCAACAATAGGAGGAGTATGTCTCAATGTGGGCTGCATTCCCTCAAAAGCACTTCTCCATACAGCGAAAGTAATCACTGATGCAGAGGATACAGCTAGCCATGGAGTTTCATTTAACCAACCTAAAATTGATCTAGACCAACTTAGAAATTGGAAGTCTAACAAAGTAGTTAAAAAATTAACTATGGGCTTAGCACAAATGGCCAAACAAAGAGAGGTTGAGGTTATTGAAGGAGAAGGTAAATTTACCTCTCCCAATCAAATAAATGTAAACCTGAATGATGGAAAAAAGAAAACTATAGGATTCAAATCTGCAATCATCGCAGCCGGCTCTCAACCATCTAAAATCCCTAATGCGCCAGATGATGAAAGAATTATGGATTCAACAGGGGCGCTAGAACTGAAAGATATTCCTAAAAAACTACTCATTATTGGAGGCGGGATTATTGGACTCGAGATGGGAACAGTCTATGATGCCCTCGGAAGTAGCGTTTCAGTAGTAGAGTTGAGTGATGGATTAATTCAGGGCTGTGATAGAGATATCGTTAAGCCTCTTCACAGAAGAATGGAAAAACGTTTTGAAAATATTTGGTTGAAAACGAAGGTCACCAATATTGAAACAAAAAAAGAAGGGGTTGTTGTTCACTTTGAAGGTGACGATGTACCTGAAAAATTGACTTTTGATCGAGTGCTTGTTGCTGTTGGAAGAAAGCCAAATGGCCATAAAATTGATGCAGAAAAAGCTGGGGTTAAAGTTGATGGGCATGGTTTTATAGCTGTAGATAAGCAAATGAAAACTAATATTGATCATATTTATGCTATTGGAGATATTGTCGGCCAACCCATGCTTGCGCATAAAGCAACCCATGAAGGTAAGGTCGCAGCCGAGGTTATTGCTGGAGAAAAAGTAGAATTTCAGGCAATGACAATCCCTTCTGTTGCCTATACAGATCCTGAAATTGCATGGGCAGGTGTCACTGAGGATGAAGCAAAATTAAAAGGTATTGAAATTGAAAAAGCAGTTTTTCCATGGGCAGCTAGTGGAAGAGCTATATCAACCAATAGAACAGAGGGTATGACCAAGCTTATATTTGATAAAAAAACAAACAGAATTATTGGTGCCGGTATTGTGGGAACCAATGCGGGCGAGCTTATTGCTGAAACTGTATTATCAATCGAAATGGGTGCTGATGCTCATGATATTGGGTTATCAATTCATCCTCACCCGACGCTTTCAGAGTCTGTTGCGATGGCAGCTGAAATGAAAGAAGGAACAATCACAGACTTATATATTAAAAAAAGGTAAATTTTTTATACGTAAAACATCAATCCTTCAAAGATTAAATTACTTTCTATCTTGATTCTTGATTTCCAATCTTCTTCTGATTGATCATAAATTAAATCAGCATCACCCCCAGTTAACAAAATAGGTAAATCGGAAGGCAGCTTCTTACAAACCAAATTAACAGCACCTTGAATGCTAGTCAATATACCTGTGGTCACAGCATCTTTCGTATTTAAGCTAGGGTATTGACTCTGCCCTATTTCGGTATCAATTAAGTTAGTACTATTATTTAGAATACCTAAACTAATTGCGATGCCAGGTAAAATCATGCCTCCACTAAAATGTGCATTTCTTTCTTGATCAATTTGAATAAGATCAATAGTAATAGCTGTACCTGCATTTATGACAATTGAATCTTCACCATATATTTTCCATGCACCCATTGCTGTTAACCATCGATCAACACCAAGCGTTAATTGATCTGTGTAATCATTAATTAAATATTCATTTGATTCAGAGGTTACTTCGATAATAAGGCAATCAAAATGTGATAAATTTTCTTTAACTTTATCTAGCACAACAGAGTGATTCACATTTGAAACTATGACTTTTTTTAAGGATTTAATTTCTGTTAAATCAATATCCATAAAATTTTCAACCAATACAGAGTTTGATGATATTACATTTTTTTCATCTCGATATTGCCATTTAATACGTGTATTACCGATATCTATTAAAAGGTACATTAACCTGCACTCCGAATTGATACTTCGCCAGATGCGAAAGATTTAGGTCCTTCATTAGTACTCACAACCAATGCGCCCGTATCATTTATATCAATTGCTTTTCCAGTAATGGTTTGAGAATTTCCTAACATGATATTAATTAATTTATCTTGAAAGGCATGGTAGCTGAGCCACTCATCCCTAAATGGTTTAAATTGTTCAGTTTCAAATAAAGCGAGTACCTGTGCGAGCTCTTTAATAATAACGGCCATGAAGAAATTACTATCGATAGTTTCTGATAATAAATTATGAATATCAGTGGCAGGTTGATCAATTTTTTCTAACTGTATTTTTGAGATATTCAGATTTAGACCTATTCCAATGATGGCAGCACTTTGTCCATCAGTATCTCCTTGCAACTCTATTAAAATACCTGCAAGTTTTTTATAAACACCCTCATCAAAAATTAAAATATCATTTGGCCACTTCAAAAGAGCTGTTGAGATATTAATTTTTTTTAATGCCCTTATTAAGGCAACACCAACAGCTAAACTTAATCCAGATAAACCTGCTGCTCCATGAGTGAACCTCCATAAAAAAGAAAAAGTTAAGCTCTCCCCTAAAGCAGATTGCCACTGCCTACCTCTTCTTCCCTTTCCTTGCGTTTGGATATTTGCAGCAATGACTGAAGCATGAGGGTAACCTGAAGATGCTACTTTTGATAGATAGCTATTAGTTGATTCAACGGAATCTAGTACTTTAATATTAAACCAACTACCCTCTTCACCCATGGCATTTTGTATTATTTTTTCGTTTAACAAGCTGATAGGTTGTTGTAATTTATAGCCCTTGCCTCTAACAGAAAAAATTTTAACTCCTACACCTTCAGCTTTAGCAATCGCATTCCAAATCGAAACACGCGAAACATTAAAATGTTTGGCCATCAACTCACCTGAGTGGAATTTTCCATCCGCAAGAAATTCAAGAATTTCAAATAAAAGATTTGCCAAAAGAATTACTCTACTTAAATAATTTTAAAATCATAACACGCCTTTATACCGCATAATTCACCTAAAATTAATCGCAATCAGTGTAAAATATATTAATGGCAACAAACTCACAGAATAAAATAGCAAGCTCTTCAAACTTCATAAGAGCAAAGATTGAAAAAGATATTTCTAATAATCTTTATAAAAATAAATTGTGGAATAAAGCACCTGGGAATAGCAGTCATCAATTAAAGGGGAATTTAGATGAGGCTAAAATTAGAACTCGTTTTCCACCTGAGCCAAATGGTTATCTTCATATTGGCCATGCTAAAAGTATCTTTCTGAATTTTGGTTTAGCACAAGATTTTTCTGGTGCTTGTCATCTTCGATTCGATGACACAAACCCTGAAAAAGAGGATCAAGAATATGTCGATAGTATTATTGAAAATGTAAAGTGGTTAGGTTTTGATTGGAATTTTAATAATGAAGATAACCTTTATTACGCAAGTGATTATTTTGATTATATGTATGAGGCAGCAATCCTTCTAATAAAGTCAGGATTCGCTTATGTCGATCAACAAAATGCTGAGGAAATAAGAGAAAACAGAGGAACATTAACTTCTCCTGGGAAAGATTCGCCATGGCGAGATCATCCTACTGAAGACCATCTTAAATGCTTTGAAGAGATGCGAGGTGGTAACCATGCAGATGGCTCTATGGTGCTTAGAGCAAAAATTAATATGGCCTCTCCTAATATCAATCTTCGTGACCCTGCCATCTATCGAATTAAAAATGTCTCTCACCATAAAACAGGTGATAAGTGGTCTATTTATCCTATGTATACCTTTGCCCATCCAATAGAGGATGCGCTTGAAGGCATAACCCACTCTGTGTGTACGCTTGAGTTTGAAGATCAAAGACCCTTTTACGATTGGTTATTGAAACGTTTAAAAGAAAATAATTTCTTTTCAGATCCACTCCCAAAACAATATGAGTTTGCAAGGCTCAATTTAACTTACGTTGTCTTATCAAAAAGAAGATTGATTGAGTTGGTAGAAAATAAACATGTATCAGGATGGGATGACCCAAGAATGCCGACTCTTGTTGGATCAAAAAGAAGGGGATATACCCCCAGTGGATTTAAATTATTTACAGATAGGATTGGTGTTTCTAAAGCAGACTCATGGATCGATTACGTTATTTTAGAAGATTGTATGCGTGAGGTACTAAATGAATCTGCCCATCGTCGTGTGGCTGTATTAGATCCTGTTAAATTAATTATTAATAATTATCCTGAGGATCAAGAAGAAGATTGTTTCGCTCCAAACCATCCAAAAAATAAGGACCTAGGTGAGCGAACAATCAAGCTCACAAAAGAACTATGGATTGATAGAGATGACTTTATGGAGGTCCCAGTTGATAAATATTTTAGATTATCACCCGGCGCCCAAGTAAGACTAAGGTACGGTTTTGTAATTGAATGCACTGGTTTTGAAAAAGATATAGATGGAAATATAACCAATATATTTTGTGATTATTTGCCTGATACTAAATCAGGTACGCCTGGTGCAGATGCGATTAAGGTTAAAGGTAATATTCATTGGTTATCATGCAAGTATGCAGTGACCGCAAGGGTAAATTTATATGATAGGTTATTTAAAGAAGCTCACCCTGGTGAAAATAATAATTATTTAGATGACCTTAACCCAGATTCTTTAACTACTAGAGAAATAAAAATAGAAGAAAATTTAAAGACTATTGTACCTGGTGATCAATATCAATTTGAACGTCACGGTTATTTTATTGCTGATAACCTATCAAAACCTGATGATATTATTTTAAATCGAACCACTACTTTGCGTGATAATTGGCAGTAAATTAAATTAAATTAAAAGCAATCGGAACAACTACATTTGTCACGCTATTTTTTAATGTATCAGGTGGCACAGGAAAGGGTTTGCTTTTTTCCATCATATTCATCCCCTCTTTATCTAAAACACTATGGCCGCTACTTCTTTGAATATTTTTAGAGATTAATGATCCATCCCCTCCAATTTGGATTGCAATAATAACCTCACCCTGCATTTTTCTACGCTGAGCAATTCTAGGATACTTCTTATGTTTAGCAATATGAGCTCTTAAGAGATTGCTGTAGTTATTTACCGCTTGTGGATTCGGAGATGTTGGAGCTTGCTCGATTGTCTGAGGTATTTCATTAGTCTCAACCGACTCGGATATTGGCTCAACAACTGGTTCTATTATAGGCTCAACTATAGGTTCTGATACTGGATCAACAACTTGTTCAGGGATAGGTTCTTCAATTGGCTTAGGTATTGATTTGGGTTTTTCTATGGGTTTTGGCTTGGTAATCGGTTTTGGCTTTGGTTGAGGAATGACTCTGGGTATTGATTGTTTAACTATTTCAGTATTAAAGATGATGTCGACAACAGGTTGGGGAGTTAAATTAAAATTTGATATTTGAAATTTCATAAGAAAAAGCGCATGAATGATTAGAGATAATATAATCGCATGCGTTAAATTCAACTCGCTAAAAAAATTGTTATCTTTAGTCATATTCAATATTTTTTCTCAGAGCCCAACATTATAAAGAATTACCCTATAAAATTTATAGGAATTTAATTTTCAGGAATTTTTCCTGATAAAAAAAAACCCCACCATAAGGTGAGGTTTTTTAATATTTGAAGCCTGGCAGTGTCCTACGTTCGCGTAGAAAAAACTACACTATCATCGGCGCAGAATCGTTTCACTGTCCTGTTCGGAATGGAAAGGAGTGGGTCCAATTCGCTATGTCCGCCAAGCAAACTTTTTTGAGTTAAATGAATAACTCATGTCTTTTTCAATATGTTAAGAAGTAAATTAATGTGTTTTGATTGCGTTTGCTTTAGTGTCAACATAACCTTAATAAGTTTTAAGGTTATAGGATCAAGCCTCACGAGCAATTAGTATCAGTTAGCTTCATGCATTACTGCACTTCCACACCTGACCTATCAACGTCCTGGTCTTGAACGACTCTTTAGTGCACTTAAAGTGCAAGGGAAGTCTCATCTTAGGGCAAGTTTCACGCTTAGATGCTTTCAGCGTTTATCTCTTCCAGATTTAGCTACCCGGCTATGCTACTGGCGTAACAACCGGTCCACCAGAGATCTGTCCATTCCGGTCCTCTCGTACTAGGAACAGCCCCCTTCAAACTTCCAACGCCCACGGCAGATAGGGACCAAACTGTCTCACGACGTTTTAAACCCAGCTCACGTACCACTTTAAATGGCGAACAGCCATACCCTTGGGACCGACTACAGCCCCAGGATGTGATGAGCCGACATCGAGGTGCCAAACTCCCCCGTCGATATGAACTCTTGGGAGGAATCAGCCTGTTATCCCCAGAGTACCTTTTATCCGTTGAGCGATGGCCCTTCCATACAGAACCACCGGATCACTATGACCTACTTTCGTACCTGCTTGACATGTCCGTCTCGCAGTCAAGCAACCTTATGCCATTGCACTAACAGCACGATTTCCGACCGTGCCTAGGTTACCTTCGCACTCCTCCGTTACTCTTTGGGAGGAGACCGCCCCAGTCAAACTACCCACCATACACGGTTCCCGATCCCGATAAGGGACCTGGGTTAGAACCTCAACAACATCAGGGTGGTATTTCAAGGGTGACTCCACAAGATCTAGCGATCCTGCTTCAAAGTCTCCCACCTATCCTACACAGATGTTATCAAAGTCCAATGTAAAGCTATAGTAAAGGTTCATGGGGTCTTTCCGTCTAACCGCGGGTAGATTGCATCTTCACAACCATTTCAACTTCGCTGAGTCTCTAGAGGAGACAGTGTGGCCATCGTTACTCCATTCGTGCAGGTCGGAACTTACCCGACAAGGAATTTCGCTACCTTAGGACCGTTATAGTTACGGCCGCCGTTTACCGGGGCTTCTATCAAGAGCTTGCACCCCATCAATTAACCTTCCGGCACCGGGCAGGAGTCACACCGTATACGTCCACTTTCGTGTTTGCACAGTGCTGTGTTTTTAATAAACAGTCGCAGCCACCATTTCACTGCAACCCCATCGGCCTTCGCATGTAAAATGCTACAACCTACTGGGGCGTACCTTATCCCGAAGTTACGGTACAAATTTGCCGAGTTCCTTCTCCAGAGTTCTCTCAAGCGCCTTAGAATTCTCATCCTGCCCACCTGTGTTGGTTTGCGGTACGGTCTCAATTTAACTGAAGCTTAGTGGCTTTTCTTGGAAGCGTGGTATCAATCACTTCATGAACAAAAGTTCACTCGTTAACACATCTTGATATTGACTTCCCGGATTTACCTAAGAAATCTATCTACATGCTTGAACCAGGATATCCAACACCTGGCTGACCTAACCTTCTCCGTCCCCACATCGCATTAAATTGAGGTACAGGAATATTAACCTGTTTCCCATCGGCTACGCATTTCTGCCTCACCTTAGGGGCCGACTCACCCTGCGCCGATGAACGTTGCGCAGGAAACCTTGGGCTTTCGGCGAGGGAGCCTTTCACTCCCTTTATCGCTACTCATGTCAGCATTCGCACTTCTGATATCTCCAGCATTCCTCACAGAACACCTTCACAGACTTACAGAACGCTCTCCTACCATGCATATAAATATGCATCCGCAGCTTCGGTTATATGCTTAGCCCCGTTACATCTTCCGCGCGAGACGACTCGACCAGTGAGCTATTACGCTTTCTTTAAAGGGTGGCTGCTTCTAAGCCAACCTCCTGGCTGTCTGGGCCTTCTCACTTCGTTTACCACTTAGCATATATTTGGGACCTTAGCTGGCGGTCTGGGTTGTTTCCCTCTCGACAACGGACGTTAGCACCCGCTGTCTGTCTCCCGTAATTGTACTTCTCGGTATTCGGAGTTTGCAATGGTTTGGTAAGTCCTTAAGGACCCCCTAGCCATAACAGTGCTCTACCCCCGAGAGTAAGATACGAGGTACTACCTAAATAGTTTTCGGAGAGAACCAGCTATCTCCAAGTTTGATTAGCCTTTCACCCCTATCCACAGCTCATCCCCAAATTTTTCAACATTTGTGGGTTCGGACCTCCAGTACCTGTTACGGCACCTTCATCCTGGCCATGGATAGATCACTTGGTTTCGGGTCTACACCCAGTAACTAGGACGCCCTATTAGGACTCGCTTTCGCTACGCCTTCCCTATCGGTTAAGCTTGCTACTGAATGTAAGTCGCTGACCCATTATACAAAAGGTACGCAGTCACCCCGAAGGGCTCCTACTGTTTGTATGCATACGGTTTCAGAATCTATTTCACTCCCCTCCCGGGGTTCTTTTCACCTTTCCCTCACGGTACTAGTTCACTATCGGTCGATTACGAGTATTTAGCCTTGGAGGATGGTCCCCCCATATTCAGACAAGATTTCACGTGTCCCGTCCTACTTATCGTTATCCTAGTTCCACACACGGGCTTTCATATACGGGACTATCACCCTCTACGGCCGGACTTTCCATTCCGTTCTATTAACGCGTGTGCTAAAAATAACAGGCTGTTCCGGTTTCGCTCGCCACTACTACCGGAATCTCGGTTGATTTCTTTTCCTCGAGTTACTAAGATGTTTCAGTTCACTCGGTTTGCTTCACATCTCCTATGAATTCAGAGATGGATACCCTTGCGGGTGGGTTTCCCCATTCGGACACTTCCGGATCAAAGCTTGTTTGCCAGCTCCCCGAAAAATTTCGCAGACTACCACGTCCTTCATCGCCTGTAATCGCCAAGGCATTCACCATATGCACTTATTCACTTGATCCTATAACTTTAAAACCTAAGCCCTTTTCTACTTACGTTTTTCCGCATGAGACGGTCATTATAGTTTCTTCTAAAGCTTACTTTAAAAACTCTTTTTATCTAAATATAAAATTTAGATGCAAAGTGTTGATTTAGTATTTGATTTTGCAATCATTACCCATTTGAAATCATAATCTCATCACAATCTTATGATTTCTAATTTACTTCTTCCATATTGTTAAAGAACATACTAGCTAAAAAGCTAGCCTTAAACATTTAATTTAAATAAACGCTTAAGGCTTACCTTTTTTTATACAAAGAATTGGTGGAGGATAACGGGATCGAACCGATGACCCCCTGCTTGCAAAGCAGGTGCTCTCCCAGCTGAGCTAACGCCCCATTTTTTGGTGGGTCGAGGAGGACTTGAACCTCCGACCTCACGCTTATCAGGCGTGCGCTCTAACCAACCTGAGCTACCGACCCTTAACAGATCGATGACCTGTAAAATTATTATCACTGAAGAGATATGAGGACGGTTCGGTCTATATTGTAGTCCGAAGACTACTAAAGCTCATTTAAGAGCTGCTAAAAAGTGATCTACGTGAAAGTAAACTTTCAGCTAAGATCATCCTTAGAAAGGAGGTGATCCAGCCGCAGGTTCCCCTACGGCTACCTTGTTACGACTTCACCCCAGTCACTGAACCTACCGTGGTTGGCTGCCCCTATAAATAGTTGGCGCACCACCTTCGGGTAGACCCAATTCCCATGGTGTGACGGGCGGTGTGTACAAGGCCCGGGAACGTATTCACCGCGGCATGCTGTTCCGCGATTACTAGCGATTCCAACTTCATGGGGTCGAGTTGCAGACCCCAATCCGAACTGAGACATCTTTTGGAGATTAACTCACTGTAGATGCCATTGTAGCACGTGTGTAGCCCAACCCGTAAGGGCCATGATGACTTGACGTCGTCCACACCTTCCTCCGGCTTATCACCGGCAGTCTCCTTAGGGTACCCAACTAAATGCTGGTAACTAAGGACGTGGGTTGCGCTCGTTGCCGGACTTAACCGAACATCTCACGACACGAGCTGACGACAGCCATGCAGCACCTGTACATTGTCCAGCCGAACTGAAGGAATCCATCTCTGGAATCCGCGACAAGTATGTCAAGGGTTGGTAAGGTTCTGCGCGTTGCGTCGAATTAAACCACATGCTCCACCGCTTGTGCGGGCCCCCGTCAATTCATTTGAGTTTTAATCTTGCGACCGTACTCCCCAGGCGGTCTACTTCACGCGTTAGCTGCGTTACTCATGGATTTTACTCCACCAACAACTAGTAGACATCGTTTAGGGCGTGGACTACCAGGGTATCTAATCCTGTTTGCTCCCCACGCTTTCGTGCATGAGCGTCAGTGTTATCCCAGGGGGCTGCCTTCGCCATTGGTATTCCTCCAAATCTCTACGCATTTCACTGCTACACTTGGAATTCTACCCCCCTCTGACACACTCTAGTCTTACAGTTTCAAACGCAGTTCCCAAGTTGAGCTCGGGGATTTCACATCTGACTTATAAAACTGCCTGCGCACGCTTTACGCCCAGTAATTCCGATTAACGCTTGCACCCTACGTATTACCGCGGCTGCTGGCACGTAGTTAGCCGGTGCTTCTTGTCAAGATACCGTCATACTTACTATTTATTAGATAGTAAGTTTTCTTCTCTTGCGAAAGAGCTTTACAACCCGAAGGCCTTCTTCACTCACGCGGAATGGCTGGATCAGGGTTGCCCCCATTGTCCAAAATTCCCCACTGCTGCCTCCCGTAGGAGTCTGGACCGTGTCTCAGTTCCAGTGTGGCTGATCGTCCTCTCAGACCAGCTACTGATCGTCGCCTTGGTAGGCCATTACCCCACCAACAAGCTAATCAGATATCGGCCGCTCTAATAACGCAAGGTCCGAAGATCCCCTGCTTTCACCCGTAGGTCGTATGCGGCATTAGCTAACCTTTCAGCTAGTTATTCCCCATTACTAGGCACGTTCCGATATATTACTCACCCGTTCGCCACTCGCCATCAGAGAGCAAGCTCTCTATGCTGCCGTTCGACTTGCATGTGTAAAGCATTCCGCCAGCGTTCAATCTGAGCCATGATCAAACTCTTCAGTTTAATCTAACTTATTACTATTGTTTTTCAATAAATTGAAAAACATTTGTATCGCTTATGCTTTTTTCTCAAATTCATTTTCAAGGTTAACTGGTTATTACTAACCAGTGTGGTCTTGTCACAAATTTAAAGTGTAAGCACTTAATATGAGAATTAAAAATCTTTCTGTAAACAGAAAAATTCTAATTTTAATCTCAACTATAAGCACCCACACTTATCAGTTGTCAAATTGTTAAAGAGCTATTATCGATGTTGGTTGCGGGAACAGGATTTGAACCTGTGACCTTCGGGTTATGAGCCCGACGAGCTGCCAGACTGCTCCACCCCGCGATCGATAAATCAACGAGTATTTTGTTGAACCCTACGTATATTACGTTAGGGAGCGCGAATTATAGCAGTGTAATTAAATCGATGTCAAACACTATCTGCCATAAATTCACATTTATTTTACGAGTAATTCATTAATCCTTTTTACGAACCCAACTGGGTCTTCTAATTGCCCACCTTCTGAAATTAAAGCCTGGTCAAATACTACTGATGAATACTCATCAAAGGCCTTTCCATCCTTCTCAGCACTGAGTTTTTTAATTAAAGCATGCTCAGGATTTATTTCTAATACAGGCTTAATATCAGGTGTATTTTGTCCTGCTGCTTTCAAAATCCTCTCTAAATTACCTGAGATATCATTTTCACCGACAACTAAACAAGCTGGTGAGTCTGTTAAGCGGTGCGTTACCTTTACTTCCTTAATTTTATCTCCGAGCGATTTGGCAATTTTTTCGACCAAGGTTTTTGACTTTTCTTCAATATCTTTCTTAGCCACTTTTTCTGACTCATCCTCAAGCTTCCCTAAATCAAGATCACCCTTTGCAATGGACTGGAATTTTTTACCACTCACCTCAGGCAAGTTAGACATTAACCACTCATCAACTCTATCCCCAAGAAGTAAAACTTCAATTTTTTTCTTTTTAAATATTTCAAGATGCGGGCTATTTTTAGCTCCTAGGAAGGAATCAGCCGTTATGTAATACATAACCTCTTGCTCAGGCTTCATTCTGCTTATGTAATCTGCCAAACTAACGCTTTGTGCATCCGACTCGTCAAAAGTACTTGCAAACCTAAGCAATCCCGCAATTTTTTCTCGATTTGCAAAATCCTCAGCAGGTCCTTCTTTTAAAACAAGCCCGAATTCTGACCAAAACTTTTTAAAGTCATCTGGTTTTTTCTTCGCCATATCCTCAAGGGCGGTGAGTATTTTTTTGACTGTTCCTGAACGAATGCTTTCAAGTGCTTTACTATCTTGCAAGATTTCTCTTGATACGTTGAGTGGTAAATCACTACTATCAATGACGCCCTTCATAAATCTTAAATATTGAGGGATGAGTTTCTCATTCGCTTCCATAATAAAAATACGTTTTGCATAGAGCTTTACGCCTTGCGCTTTATCTCTGTCGTAAAGATCAAAAGGTGCTTTACTTGGAATAAATAATAGAGAAACATACTCTTGATTACCTTCAACTCGGTTATGAAATACGGATAAAGGAGGCTCTTGGTCATACGTTAAATTTTTATAAAACTCTTCGTACTCTTTTGGTTTTATATCTTTCTTGTTACGTGCCCAAATAGCTGAGGCATCGTTAACGACCTCATCTTCCTCTGTTCGAATTGATTCTCCATCCTTAAACTCAAATTTTTTCATTACAATCGGTAGTGTGATGTGATCTGAGTATTTTTTAATAATTTCTTTCAGTCGATATTCATCTAGAAACTCTACTGCATCCTTCTTTAAGCTTAAGATAACTGACGTCCCTCTTGATTTCTTCTCAATTGTTTCTAAGGTAAACTCACCATCACCTTTTGAAATCCATCTTGATCCTGTTTTTGCACCAGCTTTTCTTGATTCTAGGGTCACTTCATCAGAAATAATAAAGGCTGAATAAAAACCGACACCAAACTGGCCTATCAAATTTGCATCCTTGGCTTGATCGCCTGATAGTTTTTTTAAGAATTCTTTTGTGCCTGATTTAGCGATAGTCCCGATATTTTTAACAATATCATCTCGACTCATACCGATACCGTTATCTGAAATCGTGATTGTCTTTTTGTCTTTATCAAAATCTACCCAAATTTTAAGCTCAGAATCTTTCTCGTAAAGATCATTTTTTTCTAATGCTTCAAATCTCAGCTTATCCGCCGCATCACTGGCATTTGATATCAATTCACGGACTGCAATCTCCTTATTACTATAAAGAGAGTGAATCATTAGTTGTAAAAGTTGTTTTACCTCAGCCTGGAAGCTTAAAGTCTCTTTCTGTTTTGTCATTTTCTTAAAATCCCTAATTGAATTAAATTTAATTTAAATATTGCTATTATTAATGGGGGCAGTTTTGTTTATTTCAACTTTTTTAACTGATTTATATTTTTGAAAAGATATGAGCGACAACGTAAAAAGCCATTGTGGCAGTTATATTTAGGCTTGAGCCATATCCATCGCAACTCAAGCCTCCACCCGGTTGATCTGTTTCACATTCATCAGACTTTATAATAGGCTCATCAGAGAAGATGGTCGGTATCTCATATTTGCTTTCTGATAACTTATTTTTATTATTAAAATGCTTTCGAATATTACTTATCAAAGGATCTCCGAAGGTTTTAGAAAGGTCCGCTATTTTTATTCTCGCAGGATCTACCCTTCCGCCTGCACCGCCGACCATCACTAGAGATAAATTCTTTGATTGGCAATATTCAGCTAAACTTATTTTTACACTCGATTGATCAATTGCATCAATAATAAAATCAAATTTACTCGATATATAGCTTTCAATATTTGATTCCTCTAAAAAATCATCAATGCAATCCACGAGGCAAGTTGGATTAATATCAATGATTCGATCTTTCATGGCTTTAATTTTTGATTCGCCATCCGTGCTGTCGAGAGCATGAATTTGGCGGTTAATATTTGATTCAACAATATGATCCATATCAATTAGCGTTATTTTGCCGATACCATGCCTCGCCAATGACTCGGCTACCCATGAACCTACGCCGCCAATACCTACCACACAAATATGACAGTCTTGAATCAATCGAAATTTTTTTTCGCCGTAAAGACGAATAATACCCCCAAATCTTCTATCTAAATCTACTCCCCCGTCAATCATTCTCTCTCCAGCACAACAAATGCTGCTGCTATATTTTTTTCATCCGATATAGATAAATGACAAGATTTTATTTTCTTCTCTTTAAGCAGGCGAGCAACATTTTTATCTACCTTAATATCTGGGCGCCCTAACTCATTATTGATCACACTAATAGATTTAACATTGACATCACCTCTAAAACCCGTGCCCAATGCTTTTGCAAAAGCTTCTTTGGCAGCAAATCTTTTGGCCAAAAAATTTTCTTTCATTTTATTTTTTTTAAAAACTAAAAGCTCTTCATGGTTTAGTATTTTTTTAGCAAAATTATCCCCAAACCGCTCTAGGGCTTTTGCAATCCTCGAAACCTCAACCACATCGGTACCAACCCCATAAATCATGATTTTGCATACTCTTTGATAATTTTTTTCATTTCAATGACAGCATTCTCCCAGCCAATAAATAACGCCTTAGCTACTATCGCATGTCCAATATTTAATTCATGAATGCCGTCAATTTTTGCAATGTCTTGTACATTCTCATAATGAAGACCATGGCCCGCATTAACTAAAAGTCCTGCTTTTTTTGCATATACCACCGCTTGTTGAATTTTTTTTAGCTCTTTATTTTTTAATTCACCTTTAAAATCTGCGTAATTACCTGTGTGCAATTCAATGATCGGCACCTTCATCTCAATCGCTTTATCAATTTGGTTCATCTCAGGGGCGATAAAAAGAGAAACGCGAACACCCGCATTCGTTAGCTCATCACTTATCTCTTTAATGCCATGAAATTTCTTTATCAAATCCAAACCCCCTTCGGTTGTCTTCTCCTCTCTTCTTTCAGGAACCAAACATACATCCTCTGGGAGAACATCCAATGCAATTTTTACCATCTCAGTGACAGGTGCTAACTCTAAATTCATTTTAGTTTTTAATAAGGGTTTTAATTCATATAGATCGTTGTCCTGCATGTGACGTCGATCTTCTCTAAGATGTAATGTAATGCTATCCGCCCCGGCTTCTTCGGCTAAGGTCGCAGCATCAAGCACTGATGGGTAATTTGTTCCTCTCGCTTGTCTTATCGTTGCTATATGATCAATATTAACGCCTAGATCCATCTCATTATCCTAAATATTTAAAAATAGTTGCTTGGAATTTAATGGTTTATCCCCCAAATAATAATTAATTAAAAAACGCATTAAATTTTTACTTTGTAGCTCAGTGGTTACTGAATCAAAATTGTCATTTCCCATATCAATTAAAGTTTGCCCAACGACCTTAATGCTTTTTTCTGTCCTAAATTTTTCTAGCGCACCTTGTTCAGCTTCATAATAATACGTTTTATCTGCTTTAATTTCATTAGAGTTTGCATCCACTTTTAAAACTACCTCATAGCCTAATTCTAAGAGTAGTTTCAATTCAAACTTTCTCAAAGTCACTCCTATGTCTATCCCTTGAGATAAATTTTCCATCGTTGAATGGTAAAAAATAAATAAAGATTCGTATTTGTCTTCTTTAGGCAGCAACCTAAGTAATAATTCATTTAAATAAAAACCACATATTAAGGAATTTCCTTCCATGGATAAATATTGATCGCACCACTCTATTCCGTGAAGCGTTTTTAATTCTCCAATACCAGACCAAGAGGCTTCCAAGGCTTGAAATGACTGTAACATCCCTCTTAATGCAGATTTTGGTCGCCTTGCTCCCTTTGCAATTAGAGAGATCCTTCCAAATTCTTTAGAAAAAATTTCAACGATGAGGCTAGTTTCTTTAAATGGATAAGTATGTAAAACATAGACCTGTTGATTTTCTTTCAGAGAGGTTACTTTTACCATCCCATTAAAGTCCTAATGATTTTAGGGCTCTTACGTCATCGGCCCAGCCCGTTTTAACCTTAACCCAAGTTTCTAACCAGACCTTTCCACCAAAAAGCTTCTCCATATCCAAGCGTGCACTTTTAGAAATTTCTTTTAATCGCTCACCCTTATTACCAATAATCATCGGCTTTAAAGACTCACGATCAACAATAATGACAGCGAAAATTCTTCTTAAATTACCCTCTTGCTCGAATTTTTCTATCTCGACAGCAACTGAGTATGGAACCTCTTGACCTGTTAAGCGAAATAACTTCTCCCGAACAATCTCACCTGCCAAAAATCGCTCTCCCTTATCTGTTAACTCGTCTTGATCATAGATAAAAGGTTGTTGAGGTAGGTATTTTTTTACACTTTTTAATAACTCTAATAAGTTATTTTTCTTCTTAACGCTTGTCGGAACAATCTCTTCAAATTTATCTAACTGATCCGCTTCACTCATTAAGGCTAAAATTTTAGATTTATCTTTGATTAAATCTATTTTATTAATAATCAATAAAATTGGTGTTGAGCCAGGAATCATTTGTAATATTTTTTTATCAGTTGCATCAAGCTTATTGGGCTCAGATAAAAATAAAATTAAATCCACGTCTTTGAGTGCTTGATTCACCGATTTATTCAAGCTCTTGTTCATTTGATTCAGATGTTTTAGTTGATAGCCGGGAGTATCAACAAAAATATATTGCGTGTCTTTATCTGTAAAGATACCGACTAACTGATAACGAGTCGTTTGCGCTTTTCTGGAAGTTATACTTAATTTTGAACCAACAAAATAGTTTAGAAGCGTTGATTTACCCACATTGGGTTGGCCAACAATAGCAATAGTACCGCAACGGGTGTTTAGTTTAGACGATACCATAAAGGCTCTTCTCTATGGTAGCCATTGCTTCTTTTGCTGCCTCTTGCTCCGCAATTTTTCTACTCCTTCCCTCGCCTTTTACCTTGACATCGAATTTAGATACAACACATATGACAGTAAATAATTGGTTATGGGCTTCACCTTCTACATTAAAGACTTCATAGCTCGGTAAGGGTACTTTTTGCGCCTGTAAAAACTCTTGTAATATTGTTTTAGGATCCTTATAAATTTCTTTTGGATTAATTTTTTCTATCAGTTCCAGATATGAATCTTCAATAAATTTATAGGTGGATTTCATTCCACCGTCTTCAAATATAGCGCCAATTAATGCCTCAAAGGCATCCGCCAAAATAGATGGTCTTCTCCAACCTGAACTTTTAAGCTCCCCAACCCCTAAATTCAAAAAATCTCCAATGTTTAATTTATTCGCTAATTTAGAAAGTGGTTCCTCTTTAACCAACTGAGATCTTAAGCGGCTCAAATCACCCTCATCCAAATCATTAAATTTTTTAAATAAAAGATCTGCTACAACAAAGTTTAGAATACTGTCTCCCAAAAACTCTAATCGCTCATTATTTTTACCCGAATGACTTCTATGTGTCATCGCAAGAGTTAAGAGGCTGTCATCTTTAAATTTATATTTAATAGATTTTTCAAGAATTTTGAGTTCCTTAGTCTCCATTTACTTAATCGTATCCCCGATTCTTGATGGCTCTGATAAATTCAACCAAATAATAAAGGCTTTTCCTACTAATAAATCTTCAGAAACAAATCCCCATACTCGACTATCAGAGGAATTATCTCGATTATCTCCCATGACAAAATAATTCTCTTCAGGAACAACAAAAGTCCCAGACTCTCCCTCAACATTATGAATAAGAATCGAATGTTTTACCTCACCTAAAGTCTCTAAGAATTCTTTAGCTGGAACCCTATAATTATCATTCATCATGTACTCATAATTTTTCTCAAAAATATGAGGAACGAGCTTGCCGTTGATAAATAACTTCTTATTTTCATATTTGATTGTATCTCCAGGAAGACCAACTACCCGCTTGATATAATCAATTGAGGTATCTCTAGGATAATGAAATACCACTACATCACCTCTCTCAGGCATTCCATATGGAATTAGTACATTATTAATGACTGGGAAGCGCACGCCATAGCTAAACTTATTGACTGCAATAAAATCTCCAGCGATCAATGTCGGCATCATTGACCCAGAAGGAATTTTAAAAGGTTCTACAATAAATGACCGAATAACAAAAACAGCCAGGAGCACAGGGAAAAAACTTTTAGAGTACTCAATGATGATTGATTCTTTCTTCCCCTTGACTCTTTTTTTGGAAAAGTAGAGAACATCTAAAAGATAAATAAGACCGGTTACCCCTGTCACTGACATTAATATAAGTGCGAAAATCATTTAATCATCTACCTGTAAAATTGCTAAAAAAGCTTCCTGTGGTATTTCAACATTACCCACCTGCTTCATTCTTTTCTTTCCTGCTTTTTGCTTCTCTAGGAGTTTCCTTTTTCTAGAAACATCACCACCATAACATTTTGCAATCACATTTTTTCTCAAGGCTTTAATTGTTTCTCTTGCTATGATATTAGCTCCAATAGCAGATTGAATGGCTACATCAAACATTTGCCTTGGTATTAAGCTTCTCATCTTACTCACCAGCTCTCGTCCTTTAGCGATGCTGTTTGATCGATGCACAATTAGTGATAAGGCATCAACCCTATCGCCATTAACCATAATATCTAATTTTACCAAGTCGGCTGCTCGAAATTCCATAAACTCATAATCCATCGAAGCATATCCACGTGAAACCGACTTCAATCTATCAAAAAAATCTAAAACTACTTCATTTAGGGGGATTTCATATGTAATCATGACTTGACGCCCCATATACTGCATATTTTTTTGAATACCCCTTTTCCCATTTACCAAGGTCATCACTGGCCCTACATAATCATGCGGTAACAAAATATTTAGGTTAATAATGGGCTCTCTAATTTCTTCGATTGTTGATAAATCTGGCAATCTAGAAGGATTTTCAACTGAAATAATCTCATCATTTTTTAGCAAAAGCTCATACACTACAGTTGGCGCTGTGGTGATTAACTCCATTTCGTATTCTCGCTCTAATCTCTCTTGGATTATATCCATATGTAATAAGCCAAGAAATCCGCACCTAAAGCCAAAACCAAGTGCAGTTGAATTTTCAGCCTCAAAATTTAAAGAGGCATCATTAAGTTTTAATTTTTCTAATGCCGTTCTCAAAGCATCAAATTGATTTGATTCTATGGGATATAAACCAGCAAAAACTTGAGGTTGGATTTCTTTAAAGCCAGGTAATGCTTCATCTGCTTTATTTTTTGCCAAGGTAATAGTATCGCCGACTTTTGTGCTTTCTAAATCTTTAATACCAGCAATAACAAAACCAACTTCACCTGCACTTAGTGAGTCTCTTTCAACAGACTTAGGGGTAAAAATACCCACACTCTCACATGCGTATTCATCCTTAGTAGCCATCAAATGTATTTTATCTTTTGCTTTTATTTCCCCATCAATGATACGAACCAACATCACCACACCAACATAATTATCAAACCATGCATCAATAATGAGCGCTTTCAGTGGCTTCTGAATATCACCGATTGGCGCAGGGACTTTACGAACAATTGTCTCAAGAACGTCCTCGATACCTTGTCCCGTTTTAGCAGAACATAAAATAGCATCATCTGCCTCTATACCAATAACATCCTCTATTTCTTTTTTTACTCGATCAGGGTCAGCGGAAGCCAAATCAATCTTATTTAATACAGGAAAAACTTCAACCTTTTGATCTAATGCCGTATAACAATTAGCAACGGTCTGAGCTTCAACGCCTTGAGAAGCATCAACGACTAATACACCCCCTTCACATGCTGAAAGCGAGCGACTGACTTCATAAGTAAAATCAACATGGCCTGGCGTATCAATTAAATTAAAGACATATAACTGACCATCCTTAGCTTTATATGTGAGGGTCACCGTTTGAGCTTTAATAGTAATTCCTCGCTCTCTTTCTAAATCCATAGAATCAAGGACTTGGGCTTCCATTTCTCTGTCAGCAAGGCCACCGCAATGCTGGATAATCCTATCTGCTAGTGTAGATTTGCCATGATCAATATGAGCAATGATTGAAAAGTTTCTAATATTTTCCATAATTTTTACTTAAAACTTAAAAAATTAAAGGCGCTAAAGGCGCCTTTAATTTTCGTAATTTTACCCGATTGTAAAACGAATTAATAAATATATTATTTAGTTTGCGACTTTTACCGGAACAAATAATGTGTCTCCATTTCGATAAATAAGAAGTGCAATCGTCTTACCTTTTGGGGTTTTATTAATTTCCCTATTAAATGCTCTGACTGAACTCACAGGTGTGTTGTTCAGTGCCAAGATGATGTCTCCATCCCTTATCTGTGATGAAACAGCGGGTCCAGAGGCCTTCATCACCACTAAACCATTTCTTCCATCCAGCATTTTTTTATCTTTGGTAGTTGCTTCTTTTAAGACTAATCCTATTCTATTAGCACTTTCTTTGATTGGCTTTTTACTTGATGCCTGCATTGTATCGCTCGGCATCTCACCAATCTTAACCTTCAAAATTTTGGTCTTTCCGTTTCTCCAAATTTCAACTGGCACGATATTATTAGGTTTAGTAAGTCGTACATACTTTGGAAGATCAGAAGATGTCTCAATTACCTTGTTATTAAATTTAAGTATCACATCACCCGCCTCTATACCTGCTTTCCCTGCAGGAGCCCCTTTATTAACGGCTGCGACAAGTGCGCCACTTTTATCTTTTAAGCCTAATGCTTCTGTCAGTTCCTCCGTGACTTCTTGAATAGCAATACCTAACCAGCCACGAACGACACGCCCATTGTTTTTCAATTGATCTGCTACGTCCATTGCCACATCGATAGGGATAGCGAATGATAAGCCCATATAACCCCCAGTTCGACTATAGATTTGCGAGTTAATACCAATAACTTCACCCTTTGTATTGAATAATGGGCCACCGGAATTTCCAGGATTGATAGCGACATCAGTTTGTATAAACGGAACATAATTTTCTTGTTGAGGTAACGCTCTTCCTTTGGCACTAATGACACCTACCGTCATCGTATTCTCGAGCCCGAAAGGTGAACCAATGGCGGCCACCCACTCACCTACTTTTATATTTTTAGGGTTACCGAGTTTTACCGCTGGTAAATCTTTTGCATCAATTTTAAGTAAAGCCACATCTGTTCTTTTATCAATACCTAATAATTTAGCCTGAAACTCTCGTTTGTCTGCTAGTTTCACGATAATAGAATCAGCCTCTCCCACGACATGAGCGTTAGTAATAATGTATCCGTCCGACTCTAAAATAAATCCTGAGCCCGTTGCACTCATTTGCTTTTGTTGTTGGTCATTTGGCCCCATGCCAGGAGGCATTGGAATACCAAAGCGGTTAAAAAATTCTTGCATGTGCTCTTCTTGGGGGGATAACTGTTGGTTGCCTCTATTTACAGCATTCTTGATTGAACTAATATTAACCACTGTACTGCCTTGTTGTTCTGCAAGTACTGTAAAATCTGGTAAAGCTACAGCATAAGAAAAACTCATGAAGAATAAGAAAGTAGTAATCAGTTTGGTAAGAAAATTTATTTTCAAAATTAGAATCCTTTTAATGGTTTAAATAACGAATTACTGGGTGTAGCTTTTTTTAATCACCCTTAGAATTCTATTGACCCACTAAAGGTGTTAACTGTTTCAGGTGGCACCATGCCGACCGACATAATCTGGTAACCATCTTGGTATTTAGCACTGATGTTATTTGACCCAATTGATACTGTGCCTTCTTTAGGTTCTGTCCCCCTTGTGATAGGCCTAATAAATAAGGAAACATAAGCAAGTCCATCAGAAAATATCAATTGGTAGTCGAGCAGATTTAAGCCATTTACTCTTCGAGATATTAAGTCAACTTCCTTAAAACCTGCTGGCAAATCTTTTAAATTCCAAAATTTGTTGGAAACATAATTCTCGACAAATTTATTTTTAGTTGCGTAAAGCTTAGCTAAGTTGATATTTTTTTCAAAAATATCTTTTTTAAATTCTTTGTTAAATTCTTTGTTGAATGCAATGGTTGTAAACGTTGATTGCTCAATCATCTTATTTTTATTGTCAGTCACGACAAGCTTCAGCGGCAAAAAGTTTTTCTCATCAATCCAAATGTGGTAATTGAATCTCAAATTGTCTTTAGCTCTGAGCACAATAAGTTGAGCCATTCGGTCTGCAACTCTTTTCTTTTCACCAAAAGATAGCTGATAATTTTTTTTAAGGTGATTAATATCTGAAGGCAATACAGAAGGGAAAAGAAATTGATTTTTTCTCTTCTTAATCAATAAGCCATCCTGATTAATTACATAGACCAAATCTCCAGCACAAAAAACTTCGTTAGGCGCACCATCTAACATCTTAAGTGAGCAATATTCTTTATTATCTATATTTGCATGAATTACATGCGTTGAATTTGTCTCTGCTGATGACTGACTATGAAAAACACCCTCATAATTTAACGCATGTGAAGCCTTAGCTGAATCTTCTAGAACATCCCATGGATCATCCATCGAGATGGCAGCAAGAGGAAGAAAAAGTAGAAGTAAAGTTAGTAGTTTTTTAAATAATGTCATCTATTTAGCAGAGTCACCAACTTGAATAAAATAATTCATGTTGTTAGCTGTTGCCGCATGATGCGCATTAATAATTTCTTTTGGTATATCTTCTTTAGCAAGAAACTGGCTTGTTGAGACGCTATTCACTTCAATATTGAATGCAGTCGAAGCAATAACAACGAGTACAGCAAGTGATCCCAAAACAGGCCATATTTCAAAAGAAACTACTGCCGTGTTGGACGAGTTTGCTTTAATAAATCCGCCCATTTGAGTCGGTTCTTCATCAATCGCTGACATAATTTTGTCAGTTAGATTGTTTTTTGGTAATACTGTATTTTTCTTTAATACATCGCTGATCATTTGGTATTCTGACATCGAGGACCTCACACCAGCCATTTTATTTTTTTTAGCCAGTAGCGTATCTACTTCTATATTATTTATTTCACTATCAAAAAGTGATGATATTTTTTCGTTCATTTCTTATATTTCCTTAGTTTACCAACGTTTATTAGTTGTTTCGATTAATGGTTTAAGTTTTTCTGCAATTGTCTCACGTGCTCTAAATATTCTTGAACGAACTGTCCCAATCGGACAATCCATTAATTCAGCAATTTCCTCGTAACATAAACCATCTATTTCTCTGAGTGATATTGCCTCTCTTAATTCATCAGGGAGATTCTGAATCGCGCCATTAACTGTTGCAGCAATCTGATTGGACATCATGGTCGATTCTGGTGTTTCTGAAACTCTTAATTCAGACATCGATTCATAATTTTCCATCTCTTCAATTTCATTTGAATCCATTGCCTTCGGTCTTTTACCTAGCGACACTAAATGATTCTTTGCTGTATTGATACCAATTCTATAAAGCCAGGTGTAAAAAGCACTATCACCTCGAAAATTACCAATAGCTCTATAAGCTTTAATGAAGGAATCTTGAACAATGTCATCTATCTCTGATTGATCACGAACCATTCTTGATATCAAACGATATAGCTTAAGCTGGTATTTTTCTACCAATAAGCTAAAAGCTTGTTTGTCACCTTTTTGTGCTTTCTCGACCAACTTTTGGTCTAGCGCTCTATCGGGATTTACAGGTTTAATTTCCATCTTCGAATTATCTAGTTTATTATTCGGGCTATTGTACACTGTAGAATTATCAGAAACGACTTTTAATGGTTGCATATATGACTTCTTTCTTTTTATTTAAGAGACTTTAAAAAGACTACTGATATTATTAAAAGTTCCTAAATTATTTAATAAAAAAATGAAGAATAAGAATTTTGACGTATTAATTATTGGTAGTGGTCTAGCAGGCTTAGCCACCGCTTTAAAGTTAGCTGATCATAAGCGTATTGGCATTGTTTGCAAAACAGAATTGACCGAAAGTTCTAGCCATTGGGCGCAAGGTGGTGTTGCTGCGGCCATATCAACCGAAGATCCTATTTACTCACACATTAACGATACTAAGAATGCTGGCGCTGGACTGTGCGATGAGGCCATCACAGAATTCGTTGCTAGTAGCAGTGAAGACGCCCTCGATTGGCTCATGAACCTCGGCGTTAATTTTACAAAAAATAAACAAAGTGATGATTTACATCTCACTCGTGAGGGGGGTCACTCCCAGATGAGGATTGCTCATGTTGCCGATACCACAGGCAAAGCAATCCAGGAGCACTTAATTAAGAGAATTTTATCTCATCCTAATATCACCGTTCTAGAGCACCATATCGCCGTGGATATCATCACATCAGACAAAATGAAAATTGATATGAAGACAAATACCTGCCTTGGGGCTTACGTCTTAAATAATCAAAATAATCACGTTGAAACATTTACGTCAAATAATATTGTTCTGGCAACAGGTGGCGCAAGTAAAGTTTATCTCTATACCACCAACCCTGATGTCAGCACAGGTGATGGTATAGCAATGGGTTGGCGCGCAGGATGCAAGGTGGCAAATATGGAATTTGTTCAATTTCACCCCACCTGCTTGTTTGATGAAAAAGATAGATCCTTCCTTATCTCTGAAACTTTGAGGGGAGAAGGAGCAAAGTTAGTGCTTCCAGGTGGCGAAACATTCATGGAAAAATATGATGACAGGGGTGATTTGGCACCTCGTGATGTCGTTGCTCGAGCAATTGATTATGAAATGAAACAAAAGGGATTGGAATGTGTGTACTTAAATATTAGCCATAAACCCACAGACTTTATCCAAAAAAGGTTTCCGATGATTTATAAGCGCTGTTTAGATCGAGGTATTGATATAACCAAAGAACCAATCCCTGTTGTTCCAGCCGCTCATTATACTTGCGGTGGAATAATGACTGACCGTGCAGGAAAAACAAATATTAATCAGCTTTATGCCATTGGTGAAGTCTCTTGTACAGGTCTTCACGGGGCAAACCGCTTGGCAAGTAACTCATTATTAGAATGTTTAGTTTTTTCTTCAACAGCATCATCATCTATTTTAAATAATGATTTCACACATGATCACCCACTACCAAAATGGGATGAAAGTCGTGTGACAGATGCTGATGAAGAAGTTTTGATTACACATACTTGGAATGAATTGAGAAGGTTTATGTGGAATTATGTCGGGATTGTTAGGACCAACAAGCGATTATCTAGAGCGCTGCATCGCATAAATATGTTGAGGGATGAGGTTGGTGAATTTTATAAGAACTTTAAGATTTCCTCTAACCTTATTGAGTTAAGAAATTTATTGCAAGTTGCTGAATTGATTGTTCTTTCTTCAATAGAAAGAAAAGAAAGTCGAGGTTTGCACTATAGTAAAGATTTTCCAAAAACTGCTAAAATAGCGAAAAATACCATTTTAGAACCGCAAGAATACAAAAACCAATAAAGACTTATCCCTTGTCAAAGAGAACAATTTAAGTGCAATCTTAATATTTAATAACTCAAATATAAAAGGTAAAAATAATGAAAATTTCTATGAATACTGTAGTTAAGATGAGTTACGAAATTCGTGATGCTGATAACAATTTACTTGAATCAAGTAAGGAGCCTGTTACCTATCTTCATGGTGGGTATGATCAAATTTTTCCAAAAGTAGAAGAGGCGATCCATAATAAAAGTAAAGGGGATAAAATTGAAATTGCGCTTGAGCCAGCTGAAGCATTCGGAGAATATGATCCGGGATTAGTTCAATTAGAACCAACTAGCGCATTCCCTGAATCACAACTCAAAGAAGGAATGGCTTTTGAGGGTGAAGATGAAAAAGGTGAGGTGATTATTTATTACATTAAGAGTATTGCTGATGGCAAAGTAGAGGTAGATGGAAATCATCCATGGGCAGGTCAAAAAATTAGCTTTCTTGCCACAATTGAGGATGTGCGGTCAGCTAAAGATGAAGAAATTGCCCATAAACATGTTCATGGGTCTGGCGGTCATCAACACTAAATTTGATCAAGAATCATATCGTTGTAACTTCGATATCCAGTTAACTCAAAACTAAATAAATCTTGTCCCTTATGATAAATAAAAAATTAATAGCTATCGGAGGGGTCGTATTGCTCTCTCTAATATGGGGTTTTAATTATCCCTTTATGAAAGAAGCATTATTATTTTCAAGTCCAGCAACATTTGCAACTCTACGCAATTTTTTTGGTGCAATTGTTTTATTTATTATCCTCATACTTTTACGTAAACCCATCGCAACAAAAGAAATGACAAAACTATTTATTTTAGGTTTGTTCCAAACAGCTGGCTTTACAGGTTTTTTAATTTGGGCGCTAGTTGAAGGGGGTGTCGGTAAAACAGCAATTTTAACTTTCACCATGCCTATGTGGGTAGCCATCATGGCATGGCCCTTATTGCAAGAAAAACTCACCACCTACCAATGGATTTCTGTATTTGTATGCTTTCTAGGTATTGGTTTTATTTTTGATCCTTTCAATATGGACAACAATATTCGCAGTACTTGTCTTGCATTAGCATCAGGATTCTCATGGGCTATTGGCGCTATTTTATCTAAACGTATCCATCATAAACATCCGAATATGGACCTTATCACGATGACTGCATGGCAAATGCTATGGGGATCTATTCCATTATTAGGGATCGCTTTACTTTTACCATCGCAACAGACCACCTGGACACCATATTTTCTGTGGATTGTACTATTTAATATCGTTTTCGTTAATGCTATTGCGTATTTATTGTGGTTTTATGCATTGAAATATCTAAAAGCAACGCTCGTGTCTATGCTCACCTTTTTAACCCCAATTGCTGCGGCAATATCTGCTTGGTTTTTGTTGAATGAAATACCAAACAAATTTGAAACAATAGGATTTGGTTTAATATTATTCGGGCTTTTATTATTATTTATATACAAGAGACCCAGAAGCTAAAGAATGATATACATTTATGCAATGAACTTTCAATTCTCGGTTTTTCCAAAATACATAAGCCCTTAAAAAAATATTTCAATAATGTATTTTAAATAGCTTGAAGCATTAGCTAGAGGGGAATGTTATACCTTAGGAGCTTTTTCTTTTTTTGGTTTACCTTTTGATTCTTTCTTTTTATCTCTGTTTCCCATGTCAATCCTTATTTAAATAGTTAATAGATGAATATTTAATATCTTATGAATCTTTTATTCTCAACTCTTCTGGAACATGTTGTTGAATTATTTTAATTAATGGGTCGTAGATTTTTGGATTAGTTGCCACAATATTGCCCGTCAACAACCAATTATTTTTTTCATCAAAATCACTCACGATACCACCTGCCTCTGATACAAGAAGACCACCTGCAGCGACATCCCATGTTGATAAGTCAATTTCCCAAAATCCATCAAACCAACCTGCAGCAACATAAGCCAAATCAAGTGCGGCAGACCCAGGTCGTCTAATGCCTGATGATTTCTTAACAATCTCTTCCAGTATGACAAGATATTGGGGGAGATAAGTAAAATCTCTAAAAGGAATGCCTGTTCCAATAATTGAATCTTGAAGCTTTTGAGTTTTAGACACTCGCATTCTTCTATCGTTTAAGTAAGCGCCCTGCCCTTTAGAAGCTGTAAAAAGATCATTTCTATTGGGGTCATAAACAACCGCGTGGGTAATTTCGTCCTTTTGCTTAAGGGCTATGGATACACAATATTGTGGGATGTTATGCAAAAAATTCGTTGTGCCATCAAGTGGGTCAATGATCCACATATTCTCTTTTTTTTCTGATAAACCACTTTCCTCAGCGATAAAACCATAATCAGGATAAGATTGTTTCAGTACCCGAATAATTTCCTTCTCGGATGCTATATCGACCTCACTCACAAAATCATTCATATTTTTACTAGTAATAGTTAATGAGCTGATATCCTCTGAAGCACGAGTGATAATGGAGCCAGCTCTTCTGGCAGCTTTAATTGCGATATTGAGTAACGGGTGCATAAGGGCCTTAAATTTAAATGGTAAAATTGCAGTTATAACTTCCGAACTTATTTTACAGAGAAATTTGATGTCAACCAAAATAAATTATGATCCATTTAAAATTGTGCTTTGTCGAACCAGCCATCCTGGCAATATTGGGTCAACTGCACGCGCCATCAAAACCATGGGCTTTGAGCATCTAACGCTCGTAAATCCAAAGCAATTCCCCCATCCTGATGCCGACGCATTGGCAGCAGGGGCCGAAGATATACTCGCAAATGCAACTATTGTGAATTCCATAGAAGACGCTTTAAAAGATAGTCATTTAATTATTGGATTTACCGCAAGACAAAGAGAACTTTCCCAACCGCACCAAAACATTAGAGAAATCGCTAAGGGGCTCAAAAGTGAATCCCACAGTAAGAAAATAGCGCTCCTGTTTGGTAATGAAACCAATGGGTTATCGAATGATGAGATAAAGCATTGCCATGTGCTCGGTTACATCAATTCCAATGAAAATTACTCATCCCTAAACCTCGCCCAGGCTGTTCAAATTATTTGCTATGAACTTCGTATGAACTTAAGTGAAGATAATCAAATAATTCAACCGCCAAAAAAAAATGAGTTAGTCACACATGAAATTCAAAATGGCTTCTATATTCATCTAGAAAAGCTTTTGACTGAAATTGGTTTTTTAAAAAAAATACAAGGAGAACGATTGATGCAAAGACTTCGATTACTATTCAATCGAACCACTATGGAGAAAGATGAGGTGAATATATTGAGAGGCATACTGACCGAAATACAAAAAAAAATTAAAGATAAAACGTAAATTTTTATGAGACAATATTTGTAAGAATCTAAATTAAAATATCAAAAAACCATTATGTTTAAAAAATTTAAAGAAGACCTTTCCATTGTTTTTGAAAGAGATCCGGCAGCCCGATCTTATCTAGAAATATTGACTACATATCCGGGTGTGCATGCCATTTTAATTCATCGGCTTTCTCATAAACTGTGGTCAATTAAGCTTTTTTGGTTGGGCAGATTTTTATCTCATATCAGTAGGTTTCTAACTGGGATTGAAATTCATCCAGGTGCACAAATTGGAAGAAGGTGTTTTATTGATCATGGTATGGGTGTGGTGATTGGTGAAACCTCAATTATTGGAGATGATTGCACGCTTTACCATGGGGTCACTTTAGGTGGAACTTCCTGGAAACAAGGTAAAAGACACCCAACACTTGAAAATAAAGTGGTTATTGGTGCGGGAGCAAAGGTTTTAGGCCCTATTACGATTAAAGCAGGAGCTAGAATTGGTTCGAATGCGGTGGTTGTTAGTGATGTAACAAAAGATGCGACGGTCGTTGGAATCCCTGCGCGAGCTATTAAGGAAACTAAAAAAGGGTCAACCTTTAGGCCTTATGCTGTCGGTAAAGATGAAGATGATCCGATGGTTAAATCAATCCAAGCGCTCATTAATAAGGTTGCAAAACAAGAAAGAGCAATTGAAGCGCTCACTAAGGAAAAAGATAAGCCTAAAAAAGCATCTCCAAAGACCTCCTAAAGCAAGCTTTAATCTTGATTAATTTAGTCAAGTATTATAAAATTAGATTTTATATGATATTTGAGTAACTGATGAAATTAACCACTAAAGGTCGTTTTGCTGTCACAGCAATGCTTGATTTGGCTCTAAATGAAAAAGGCATGCCAATTAAATTGGCTGAAATCAGTCAAAGACAATCAATTTCATTGTCATACCTCGAACAGCTCTTTGGAAAATTAAGAAAACAGGGTTTAGTGAAAAGCGTTCGTGGGCCGGGTGGCGGTTATTGTATCGCCAAAAAACATGACAATATTAGCATTAAAAATATTATCTCTTCAGTCGATGAACAAATTGACGCGACCCAATGTGGTGGCAAAGAAAATTGTAATGAGGGACATCAGTGTATCACCCATGATTTATGGACTAACTTGAATAGCAAGATTCTTGATTATTTAGAGTCGACAACGCTTGATAATTTAATTCAAACTCAAAGAAATAAATCTGAGAATCAGTCTATTGAGTTTCTCACTAGTAAAAATAATAGTGGCTCAAATAAAATGGAGGCTGTTTAATTTAAGATGATCTATCTAGATAACAATGCAACCACTGCACTTCATCCTGCAGTTTTAAAAGAGATGTTACCTTTTTTAACTGTTCAGCAAGGTAATCCTGCATCTAATCATACGTTTGGCAGAAATGCCCATACAGCGATAGAGGAAGCGAGAGAGAAGGTTGCCGCTTCGGTGAATGCGCATCCATCTCAAGTTATCTTTACTTCAAGCGGAACTGAATCAAACAACACCATTATTAATGGAATTGCAAAAGCTTATCCTGACTCTCATTTTGGATTTAGCTCCATCGAACATCCGTGTATATCAGAGCCTATTAAATCACTAGCTAATCAGGGCTTTAAAGTCTCAGAAATTCCGGTTGATTCAAATGGCATTTTTAATGTATCAAATATCTCTACCGAAACAAAACAATCTTTAAGTTTCCTCTCGGTCATGATGGCCAATAACGAAACGGGTGTGATACAAAATATTGCGGAAATTGCAGATTGGGCAAGAGAAAATAAGATTCAGTTTCATACCGATGCAGTTCAAGCATTGGGTAAAATTAAAGTCGATTTTGAAGCGCTTGATATTGATGCAATGACTATCTCTAGCCATAAAATTTATGGCCCTCAAGGTATTGCAGCGCTCATTGTAAATAAAAAAATTGATCTCTTTCCTTACATGCAAGGAGGCGGTCAAGAAAAGGGTTTGCGAAGTGGGACAGAAAATATTGCTGCTATTATTGGATTTGGAAAAGCTTGTGAACGTTCAAGTCAAAATAGAGTCGTATTTAGAGAAAATATTGACTTCCTCAGATTAACTTTGGAGAAGGCTTTAGTAGATTTGGGTGCAGTTATTTTTTGTGAAAAGAGTCATAGATTGAGTAACACCACATTTTTTTCTTTTAAGAATATTGATGGCTCAACATTATTGACAGCCCTTGATAGAAAAGGATTTGCTATCGCTAGCGGTTCGGCTTGTTCAAGTAATAGCACAGAACCGAGTCATGTTCTTTTGTCGATGGGTGTTGATTTAGATTTAGCTCAAGGAGCTCTCAGGGTTAGCCTGGGTGTGGAAAGTACTGAGAATGAAATTAATGACTTCATGGTTACACTTAAAGATGAAGTGAATAGATTAAAACAATTGACTGCTGTGGCAGCTTAACTAAAAAGATAAGGACATTATGAAAAACAAGTTACACGATATGCCAATATACATGGATTATTCTTCAACTACGCCTGTAGATCCGCGTGTTGCTGAAAAAATGATTCCTTATATTACGGAAGATTTTGGAAATCCAGCCTCAAGAAGCCATCCTTATGGTTGGACTGCTGAAAAAGCTGTTGAAGATGCTAGGAAAGAGGTTGCGCTATTAGTTAATGCCGATCCTAGAGAGATTATTTGGACCTCCGGTGCAACAGAGTCAAATAATTTAGCTATTAAAGGAGCGAGTAATTTCTATTCCAAAAAAGGAAAGCATATTATTACACTGGCCACAGAACACAAGGCGGTGATTGATGCTGTAAGAGAATGTGAGCGAATGGGATATGAGGCAACTTATATGGAGCCAGAACCCAATGGACTTTTAGATATTGAAAAATTTAAATCGACGATACGTCCAGACACTGTTCTAGTTTCAGTAATGTTTGTTAATAATGAGATTGGTGTAATTCAAGATATCATAACCATCGGAAATATCTGTCGTGAAAATAAAATCATTTTTCATGTAGATGCAGCACAAGCAACCGGCAAAGTTAAGATTGATTTAGAGACATTACCTGTTGACCTGATGAGTTTTTCAGCTCATAAAACCTATGGTCCAAAAGGCGTAGGAGCACTTTATGTTAGACGTAAACCAAGAATTAGAATCGAGCCGCAAATGCATGGGGGTGGACATGAAAGAGGTATGCGTTCGGGCACGCTAGCGACACACCAAATTGTGGGTATGGGTGAGGCGTTTAAAATCGCCAGAGAAGAAATGGACGAAGAAAATACTCGTATCAAAAATTTACAAGCAAAACTTCTTAAAGGGCTCACGGAAATTGACGAAACTTATGTCAACGGTGACCTTGATAAAAGAGTGCCACATAATCTAAATATAAGTTTCAATTATGTCGAAGGCGAATCTTTGATCATGGCAATCAAAGGTATTGCGGTATCCAGTGGTTCAGCATGTACTTCAGCAAGCTTAGAGCCGAGTTATGTTCTAAGAGCATTAGGCCGTTCAGATGAGCTTGCGCATAGTTCAATACGTTTTTCTATTGGAAGATTTACCACTGAATCCGATGTTGAGTTTACAATAGCGCTATTAAAGGAAAAGATTGATAGATTAAGAGATTTGTCACCTTTGTGGGAGATGTTTCAAGATGGAGTAGATTTAGAAAAAGTAGAATGGGCAGAACATTAATTATTTTTTTGGAGAAATAAAATGGCTTACAGCGATAAAGTTTTAGATCATTATGAAAACCCTAGAAATGTTGGGTCATTTGATAAAAGTGATGCTAACGTTGGAACTGGTATGGTAGGAGCCCCTGCGTGTGGTGATGTCATGAAGTTACAAATTAAAATGGGTGAAAATGGCATTATCGAAGATGCAAAGTTTAAAACCTATGGATGTGGTTCAGCCATTGCATCAAGTTCACTGGTTACAGAAATGCTTAAAGGTCGAACACTGGACGAAGCACAAGCTATCAAAAATACTTCGATAGTTGAAGAGTTAGCACTTCCACCAGTTAAAATACATTGTTCTGTGTTAGCTGAAGATGCGATTAAGGCAGCTGTTGAAGATTTAAAATCTAAACAAAAATAATATGCCAATTTCAATGACAGAAAAAGCTGCTAGTAGAGCAAAGAATTACCTAGAATCAAGAGGCAAAGGTATGGGCCTCAAGCTTGCAGTAAAAACAACAGGTTGTTCAGGTATGGCTTATGTTTTAGAGTTTGTTGATGAGGCTAGTCCTGACGATCAAATTTTTGAAAGTCATGGCATTAAAATTTTGGTTGACCCAAAAAGTCTTATCTATATCGACGGCACTGAATTAGATTTTGTAAGAGAAGGTTTGAATGAAGGATTTCAGTTTAACAATCCAAACGTTAAAGATAGTTGCGGTTGTGGAGAAAGTTTTACAGTGTGACCCAGAATTACTTTGAATTATTTAATCTTCCTGAGAAATTTCAAATAGATTCAGTGAAGTTGCAAGAAAATTATCGGTCGATACAAAAAGAAATCCATCCAGATAGGTTTGCTACTTCAACAGAGAATGAAAAAGTCCAGTCTATGATTAAGTCCACTCAGGTTAACGATGCTTATCAAACCTTAAAGTCGCCAACCAAAAGAGCAAAGTATATTTTGTCGCTTCACAAATCTGTTGAGAAAATTACGCTTCCTCCTGATTTTTTAATGCAACAAATGGAATGGGAAGAGCACCTTGAAGATATTGAAAAAAATAATAAAGAACTAGACCAGTTTAAATTGGCTATAAATAAAAAATATAAAGAATATTCTTTACTGCTTTCAAAGCAAATTGATAATGATCAAAATTGGAATGAAGCTGCAATCACAATTGATAAACTGTATTTTGTCGAAAAATTACTTCACAAAATTAACATCGCTCTAAATTAAATAAAATGGCACTTCTACAAATATCTGAACCTGGAAAAAGCACTATGCCTCATGAGCATAGAAGGGTTGTTGGAATTGATCTTGGAACGACCAATTCTCTCGTTGCTTCAGTAATTAGTGGGAGTCCTGCTATTTTAATACAAGATGATAAATCTAATCTTCTACCCTCAGTTGTTTATTATTCTAAAAATACAGTTCAAGTTGGAAATGAGGCAAGAGATCATCAAAGTAATGATGCTGAAAATACAATCTCATCAGTCAAGAGACTTATTGGTAAGACAATTGATGATGTTAATCAAGTTAATTTTCCACTTAATCTTTCTGATGGTGATGGCGTTATAAATATTAAGACTTCAAATGGGATGAAGAACCCCATCGAAGTTTCTGCTGAAATTTTAAAAATGCTTAGAACTGTTGCCGAAAATAACTTAGGCGGCGAGCTTATGGGAGCTGTTGTTACTGTTCCTGCTTATTTTGATGATGCTCAAAGACAAGCCACAAAGGATGCTTGTCAATTGGCAGGTTTAAATATCTTACGTTTGATTAATGAACCGACAGCAGCAGCGGTAGCTTATGGATTAGATAAAAAATCTATGGGGCAATTTGTCGTTTTTGATTTAGGTGGAGGGACTTTTGATGTGTCCATCTTAAATCTAGCAAAAGGCTTATT